>LFRM01395875.1_pt1 | contig 26216 bp, 24 predicted proteins | sample 618341 | NCBI WGS metagenome assembly LFRM01 (sample SAMN03654438, study PRJNA283298) | anaerobic digester metagenome | isolation source: pool of bioreactors CSTR01a, CSTR02a, and CSTR03a thermophilic anaerobic... | place: Denmark: Kgs. Lyngby | collected 2014-05-21 | reverse complement strand
TTTTCTGTTATTTTATAATATATTATACATTAAAACGAAAATGACAAATATCTCCGTCTTTCATGATATATTCTTTTCCTTCAAGACGCGATTTCCCTGCTTCTTTAACACTTTTTTCGCTTCCAAGTTGTTCTAAATCTTTATAACTTGTTACTTCTGCACGAATAAAGCCTCTTTCAAAATCTGTGTGGATAATTCCAGCACAAGCTGGTGCCTTCATGCCTTTTTTATATGTCCAAGCCCTTACTTCATCTTTACCTATAGTAAAGTAGGTTTCAAGTCCAAGCAAATCATACGTAGCTTTTATCATTTTATTTAAACTACTATCATTCAGACCTAAGTCTTTCAGCATTTCTGTTCTTTCTTCATCGTTTAGTTCATTCAACTCAGATTCTATTTTAACAGACAGAGGAATGACTAAAGAGTTTTCCTTTTTTGCATATTCTTGTATTTCTAACACATAATTGTTTTGAGTGTTCAAATCTTCCTCATTAACATTGGCAATATATATTATTGGCTTTTGTGTTAATAAATTATAATTTTTTATTAAATCTAGTTCTTCTTCTTTAAATTGCAACCCACGAACCGGAATGTTTTGTTCTAAGCTTGTTTTTATTTTAGTTAAAACTTCTACTTCTTGTAAGGTTGCTTTATCTTTTGACATAGTCGCCTTTTTACCTATTCTATTAAGACGATTAGTTATTAGTTCTAAATCAGAAAGCATTAATTCAACATTAACGATTTCGATATCTCTAATAGGATCAACATCCCCACCTACATGAATAACATTTGGATCATCAAAACAACGAACCACTTCACATATAGCATCAACTTCTCTAATGTTTGCTAAAAATTGATTTCCTAACCCTTCACCCATTGAAGCACCCTTTACTAGTCCAGCAATATCTATAAATTCAAAAGTGGTTGGGATAGTTTTATCAGGAATACAAACACTAGTTAAAAAATCCAATCTTTTATCAGAAACTGTTACAATCCCTTGGTTTGGTTCAATTGTAGCAAATGGATAATTAGCAGCTAATATGTTTTGTTTAGTTAGTGCATTAAATAATGTTGACTTACCAACATTAGGTAATCCAACAATCCCTGCTTTTAAACTCATAATTTTCACCTCGCTTTTTTATTAGGTATTATAGCATAGTTTTTTAAAAAAACCTATTCTTTCCTTATAAAAAGACAAGTTTTAAACTTGCCATTTTAAAGGGTTGGATAAGTACCGAATCCCAGAGGGAGGCCAATTACAAACCATCCGACTATAATAAGAATTAACATACCCATAATTATTAAAATTGTTGGCAGTAATAATTTATACATTCCTAAAAATGTTATTTTTTTATCTTCCGAATAATTTTGAACAAATCCTAACATTATTATAAGATACATATATAAAGGCGTAATGGATTTTCCTATTCCATCAGCTGCTTTAAATATAAATTGTGTAAAATCCGGAGTTATATTTGACCTCATAAATAAAGGTACAATTAATGGCGAAATTAATATCCATTTACTAATTGTTGATGGAATTAATATCCCAATTAAAATTGTAATAACAAAGAACGTAATTATTAAAGGTATTCCTGAAAACTCCAGTCCTGCCAGAAAGCTAATTAAATTAGTTACTAATACTTCACTGACATTTGTCCAGTTGATAATGGCTATTAACTGTGATGCAAAAAACATTAAGACCAAAATATATCCAATTCCATTTAATTTTTTAAATATCGAACTATAGTCCTTTTCTTTTGTAATATTTTTTGAAAATTTACCATACACAAAACTTGTAATAACCATTATTATCATTATAATATAAGGGAAACCTTCAACAAATGCAGCGTTTTCAGAAAATAGACTTGATAAATAAGTTGGAGCTGAAGAATCAAGTAAAATTCCTGAATAATGTAATTTTGGTGTTATACAATACACAAGTATTAAGGTTAATATTAAAAATGCCAAACCACTAAATAATTTAGGCGTTTTTTTATTTTCATCTATTTCACTTATTTCATCGTCTTCTTTTTTTACTTTTAAAAGCTTAGAATTTATTGTCTTTTCAATTCTATATGTTAAGACAAAAATTAAGATAACAATTGATGATAACATTATATAAAAGTTAGACATTAAATTATATTTGTAATTTTTATCAACTTCTATTTTAGCAGCTTGTTCTGTTAATTGTCCTAGCAAGTAATCATCATTGTTAACTATAAAGCCTACACCGTAACCTAAAGTCAACCCTAGAAAAACAGTAACAATACCAGAAATGGGATTCTTTCCTAGTTCTTTATAAATAAGTGCTACAAGTGGCATTAATATTAAATAACTATAATCTCCAAAAAATGAAAACAATGCACTTACAATTAACACAAAAAAAGTTAATATAAAGGGTTCCATTTTTTTAAATGGAGTAGCTAGTGGTTTTATGATTCCGCTATAATCCATAAAGCTGACAGTTATTAAAGAAATAACTAGTAATCCAAATGATTCAATTATTTGAAAATTAGTAACTACATTTCCAAAAATAAACTTTATTCCTTCTACAGAAAAGATATTTTTAACAGTAATTAACGAAGTTTCTAAAGTATTATTAACTATCGTAGTTTTTTGACCTTCAATACCTAGTAAAGATAAGATTGAACTTCCAACAATTACAATAATCGTAACAATCAAAATTGATATTATTGGATTTTTACCAACTTTTATTTTTTCTGGTTTGTTTTTTCTCATACATCCTCCTAGTAAGACACTATCTTTTTGACCTTTTTGTTAAATTCAATTCTTGGAAGCATGATACCTCTTCCACAATTAGAACACTTAATTTTAATATCAGCACCTACCCTGACAATAACCCATTCGTTAGTCCCACAAGGGTGCGGCTTTTTCATTATAACTATGCTACCTATTTTATATTCTTTTTCCATATTTCTCCTACTTAAAATAATAATTTTATAATATTATTATTCCTTCATATTTAATATTTCTAAAATTCTATTTAAATCAGCAACATTGTTAAAATTAATAATTATTTTATTATCCTTAACTTTTGTTTTTGTATCTAGTTTTTCACTTAATAAGTCTTCAACATATTTATAATTTCTATCTTCTTCTGAAGGTTTTCTTTTAATTTTAACTCTTCTTGGAAATTTGTCATCTTCAGTAATTGTTTCCAATTCGCGGACCGGAAGGTTCTGATTAATTATTTTGTTTGCTGTTTCAACAATTTGATTTTGATCATCTAATTTACTTAAAACACGAGCATGACCCATAGAAAGTTTATTACTTGCAACCATATCCTGAACTTCTTTTGGTAATCTTAAAAGTCCTAAAATATTGGTAATATGACTTCTACTTTTACCAACTTTTTTTGATAACTCCTCATGTGTTATATTTAGTTTATCTAACATTAATTGGTAAGCGTTTGCTTCTTCAATAGCGCTTAGGTTTTCTCTTTGCAAATTTTCTAAAAGAGCGATTTCCATCATTTGACTATCAGTAAAGTTACGGACAATTGCCGGAATTGTTTCAAGCCCTAATTTCTTGCTGGCACGAAATCTTCTTTCTCCAGCTATTATCTCATATCCTTTAACTGATTTTTTTATAATGATTGGTTGAATTACACCATGTTCTTTAATAGAATTGGCCAATTCATCTATTGCATTTTCATCGAAAATCTTTCTTGGTTGATATGGATTGGGTCTTAACTCATTAATATTTACATCTACAATCTCTTCACGATTAGCATTTTCATATATCTTTTTTTCTACATTTGCAAGATCTAAATTTTCATTATTAAAAAGTTGTTCCAAGCCCATTCCGAGTGCTCTTTTTTTATTATCCATTTCTCTCAATCACTTCCTTAGCTAAATTTAAATATGCTTCTGTTCCTCTACTTTGAGGGTCATAGGCTAAAATTGGTTTTCCGTGACTAGGAGCTTCTGATAAACGAACCAATCTTGGTATTATTGTATCATATACACGTTCTTTAAAATAACTTTTAATTTCTTCAACAACTTCCAACCCTAATTTTGTTCGGCTGTCTAACATCGTTAATAGTACACCTTCAATATCAAGCGTTGGATTAAGATTTTTTTGAGCTAACATTATTGTATTTAGCAATTGCATAATTCCTTCCAAAGCAAAAAATTCGCACTGAACAGGTATTATAACAGAGTCACTAGCTGTTAGTGCATTAGTTGTTAAAATACCTAGTGATGGTGGACAATCGACAATTACGTAATCAAAGAGTTCTTTTGCTTCTGTTAAATGTTTTTTTAACTGACCACCTTTTGAAAATCCTGGTTCTTGACGACTTTTATCCATTAATTCAATATCAACACCAGCTAAATTAATTGTTGCTGGAATAACGTATAAATTTTTAAATTTAGTTTTAACAATTACCTCTTTTAAGGCTGCTTGGTCAATTAATAAATCATATATACTCTTGTTAATATCAGCCTTATTGATTCCTATACCTGTAGTTGTGTTTCCTTGTGGATCCAAATCTACTAACAATACTTTTTTTCTAAGAATTCCTAATGAGGCTGCTAAATTAATACTAGATGTTGTTTTTCCAACCCCGCCTTTTTGATTAACAAGCGAAATTATCTTTCCCATTATATCACCATTTTCTACACAAATATCTCATATTCATTTTATCACAAACGAGTAAATAAATCTAGGAAATGCACCTCAATAAAAAAGATATTTTAATTAATATCTTTTTGAACCGAATTTGCTGCAACCGTTCCTTCTGCTATAGCTGTCGTTATTTGATAAACAGATTTTTTTATAACGTCTCCACAAGCATATATTTTTCTAATATTAGTACGCATGCCTTCATCGACAACAATATAATCATTCTCTAAGTTAATACCCGAACTTATTAAATAATTAGTATCTGGAATATAGCCAATATTAATAAACAAACCATCAACTTCAACGAGTTCCTTTTTGTTTGTTGAATTAATCTTTATTTTACTTAATTTATTATCATCAGTAATCAATTCAGTTATTGTACTTTTATATTTTATTTCGATATTTTTAATGCTTTTTAATTTTTCTTGAGTAGTTGCTTCTGCCGTAAAATAATCACGGCGATGAATTATTATAACTGTTTTACATATGTTTGATAAATAAATTGCATCTTCGAGTGCACTATTACCACCACCTGCAACAGCTACAATCTTATCTTTATAGAATGACCCATCACATAATGCACAAAAACCCACGCCACGTCCTATTAACTCTTCTTCATTTTTTAGTCCTAATTTTCTAGGAACACGCCCGCTTGCTATAATAACGGTTTTACTTTTTATTTCTTCTATATCAGTCTTAATGACTTTATAATCTTCGAAAGTTTGAATTTCTAAGACGTCACCATATTTATAAACAACATCGATATTAGTTATTTGTTCATACATGTTTTGTGCTAAGTCAGATCCTGAGACTGATGGAAATCCTGGATAATTTTCAATATTAAAAATATTATTTAATTTCCCTCCAGGTGCACCTTTTTCAATTATAGTTACATTAAGATTTGCTCTCTTCAAATATAATGCAGCGGTCATTCCCGCTGCACCCCCACCAATAATTACGCAATCAAAAATTTGCATTTTCAACATTCTCCTCATCATTGTATAGATTACTTAATCTAGAACCTTTATTTTTAGAAATATACAGTACAATACCTACTAATACCATCAAAATTGAGACAATTTGAGCTACTTTAAAATTGGCAAATTTCAAACTATCAGTTCTTAAACTTTCAATAAAGAAGCGCCCTATTCCATACCATGTTAAATAAAAAGCTGTGGGTTGCCCAATTTTTGTGTATTTATATCTTCTAATAAATAAAATCAAAACAAATCCAATTAAACACCATAATGATTCATATAAGAAGGTTGGATGATAATAGACACCATTTATATTCATTCCTTCTATTATAAAATTAGGAACAAAAATATTTTTTAAAAAAGTTAAGGTTGTTGGACTACCATAGGCTTCTTGGTTGAAAAAATTCCCCCAGCGTCCTATCGCTTGCCCAATTAACATTCCAACAACAATTATATCTAATAATCTCTGTGTTTTAACCTTATGTTTTTTGCTATAGATAATGATAAATAAAAGTCCAGCAACTATAGCACCATGAATTGCTAAACCACCTTCCCAAATTTTCAACATATCAAGAGGGTTGTTTTTGTACGAATCAATATTAAATATTACAAAATATAATCTAGCACCAACAACAGCAAATGGGATCAAGTAAAAAAATAAATTAATCATAAAATCTTCACTAATAGACCATTTTTTTGCTTCCTTAAGTGCTAAAGTTCCACCTATTAGTAATCCAAGTAAAATTGCAACAGAATACCAATATATTTTAATGATTCCTAAATCTAAAAAAATTGCATTCATCTATGTATTCCTCCTTAATATTGGTTCTATTATTAAATAATTCATAAATAAATTCATGACAGAAATACAGGTTGCTACTATAAAACTCATAAGTAGACCTTCTATATCAAAATGACTTACTAAAATAAAATCAACCATATTTAAGATAAAAACGTTTATAAAAGGATAAAACAAACCAAGTGTTAAACCAGTAATCGGTAATGTTAACCATACCAAAATAGGTTTTATTGTTTTATTTAATACATATATTAATATTGCTGATATTAATCCCCAAAAAATAGGAAAATTATTATCTATATAAATTGTTTTTTTAAATATTAGTGATACTGCTATTAAGACTAAGGCATATCCAACCATATATATTAACCAATCTATTAAACTATTTAATCTTTTTGTTTGATTTTTGACAATTATTAGTTTCACTATTTCATCTCCTTGTACTTATTGTATGTTTATTTCATATTATATAATATTTACTAAAATATTACAATTGTTTTTTATGTGTATAAAATACATATTTTTATTTTGCATTTAATTCATATAAGATATCTCTAAGTTCCATTGCCCTTTCAAAATCTAAATTTTTAGCGGCTTCTTTCATTTCTCGTTCAATATTCATTATTAAATTGATTTTTTCTTTTTTACTTATTTTTTTAGATGATGTCTTTTCTGGTTTTTGGTTATTACTAATTAATTCTCGTACTTCTTTTATTATAGTTTTAGGTACAATTTTGTTGTCAACATTATGCTTTTCTTGAATTGTTCGACGACGATTAGTTTCTTTAATAGCCTCTTGCATAGCGTCACTAATAGCATCTGCATACATTATTACACGACCATTTTCATTTCTTGATGCTCGGCCAATTGTTTGAATTAAACTTCGAGAACTTCTAAGAAATCCTTGCTTATCAGCATCTAAAATTACCACTAAGCTCACTTCCGGAATATCAAGTCCCTCTCTTAATAAATTAATTCCTACTAAAACATCATATTTACCAACTCGTAAATCTCTTATTATTTCCATTCTTTCTAACGTTATAACTTCGCTATGTAAATAAGCAACCTTTAAATCCATTTTTTTTAAATATGCTGTTAATTCCTCAGCCATTTTTATTGTTAATGTTGTAATTAAGGTTCTTTCGCTTTTTTCAAGTTGTTTATATATATTGTTTATTATATTATCTATTTGTCTTTTTGTTGGTTTTACTTCAATAATCGGATCTAAAAGGCCTGTTGGTCTTATTATTTGTTCGACAACAACGTTGTTACATTTTTCTAACTCATAATTACCAGGTGTTGCTGAAACATATACAACATTTTTTACTTTTTGTTCAAATTCTACAAATTTGAGTGGTCTATTATCTTTTGCACTAGGCAGCCTAAAACCATAATCAACTAATGTTGATTTTCGAGCTTGATCCCCATTATACATTCCGTTTATTTGCGGAATAGTTACGTGAGATTCGTCTATAACTAACAAATAGTCATCGCCAAAAAAGTCCATTAAAGTTGTAGGTGTTTCTCCAGCCTTTTTTAAAGCTATGTGACGAGAATAGTTTTCAACCCCTCGGCAAAATCCTGTTTCAGTTAAGAGTTCTAAATCATAATTGGTTCTTTCAGATAATCTTTGATGTTCTAGTAATTTACCTTCTTTTTTAAATTTTTCTAATTGTTCTGATAATTCTTCACGAATATTATTAATAGCAATTTTTAGTTTTTCTTCGCTTGTAACAAAGTGACTGGCAGGAAAAATACTAATTGATTTTTTATTACTTATTAATTCCCCAGTTAAAGTGTTAAATTCATTTATTTTTTCAACTTCATCTCCAAAAAAATCTATTCTTATCGCTTTTCCGTGTTGATTTATTGGAACGACTTCTAAAACGTCACCTCTTACACGAAATGATCCTCTTTTTAAATCAATATTATTTCTTTCATACAACATATCAATCAATTTACCAATAATTACATCACGATTTATTGTATCACCAACATTTAAAGTTAGCATTTTCTTTTTATATTCTTCTATTTCACCAATACCATAAATACATGATACTGATGCTACAACTATAACATCTTTGTTATTTAAAAGCGCAGAAGTTGCTGAATGTCTTAATTCATCTATTTCATCATTAATGGATGCATCTTTTTCGATATATGTGTCTGTCTTTGCAACATATGCTTCGGGTTGATAATAATCATAATATGAAACAAAATACTCAACATGATTGTCTGGAAAAAGTTCTTTTAATTCACCATATAATTGGCCTGCTAATGTTTTGTTGTGAACTAAAACAAGCGTCGGTTTTTGAATTTTTTCAATAACGTTAGCAATTGTAAAGGTTTTACCAGTTCCTGTTGCACCTAACAACACTTGATGCTTTACATCTTGTTTTAGTCCATTAATTAATTGTTCAATAGCCTTTGGTTGATCACCGGCGGGTTTGTATTCAGATTTTAATTTAAACATCATAAAACTCCTTTCTTTAATTATAACAAAGCTTTTTATCCAAATTATTCTATCATTTTTAGTATAATAAAACAAGACGACAGAAAAATCTGTTTTACGTCAACATATAAAAAAAGAATATTACAACTCTTTTTTACTAAATAATAATTTAAACCCCAACTTTTTCTAGTTGAGGTTTTTAATTATTGCTTATTTATTTTAAATGTTATTTGATAACTATCTCCAAAATCCAATTCATCTAAATCGACAATATAGCCATAATTTTCTATTTTTTTAGAATAATCACGTATTTCGTTGACAATATCCCTTAATTCTACATTTTTATCATTATTCACGTCAATTTCATCAACACCTGGAATTGAATAATCAACTTTAAAGTCGTCATTAAAATTATTAAGTGGAGATGAGTCCAGTGTAAATTTATTTTCTACATTTTGATTATTATCAATATTAATATCATTATCACTGTTATCGTTACTAGTAATATCATCGAAATTAAAATTATAATCTGGTTCAATAAAACTTGGAATTGTTTGTTCTGGTAAATCAGTTTCTATAATTTCGGAAGTTTCTGAATTCAATGACTCTGAAAATATATTTTGACTATTTTCTTCTATTTTTTCTGCTTGAGTTTCAGTTGGAGTAGTTATATCGAAATTAAAATCATTAATTTGAGTTTCTATTGGTTGTTCTTCTTTTTCATTTGTAAAACTGAAAAACTTACCGTGTACAACATCTGGCTCTTTATTATCTTCAACTATTTTTTCTTGTTTATTATTAATAATTTGTTCATCAACCTTTAGTAAACTATTTAAATCAACTGGTGACTTTTCAACATTAATTTCTTCAGCATTTTGCTCAATTTTGTCGATATCTAAAAATCCAGGTTTAAAATCAGTTGTTTCTTCGATTGAAAATTCATTATTAATAGGTTCATTTGAAAAATTATTTTCTTTATCAACTTCATCAAAAATTTCTATCTCTTCAATAATAGGCGATGAAGGTATATTAAAGGTTTCATTTTCTTGTTCATTATCCATTAAAATTTCCTCGTTTCGATTTTCTTCTTCATCAGTGACTACACTTAGGTCTTCTCCTTTTAATAATTTATCTACTTCTTGATCAGTTTTTCTAACAGTTAACCGTTCACTTATTATCTTGTTTAGCAGTTCTATTTGTTGAGATTTGTTATCAATTCTTAACAACGAACGTGCATGTCTTTCTGAAATTTTATTATTTAATAATGCATCTTGAACTTCTTCATCTAAATTTAATAGGCGCAGCTTATTAGAAATGGTTGATTGATTACGTTCTAATTTTGATGCTAAACTTTCTTGATTTAGATACCCCATGTCTAATATTTTTTTATAAGAAATAGCTTCTTCTATTGGTGTTAAATCTTTTCTTTGTATATTTTCTATTAGTGCAACTTCTGCACTATCTCTATCATTTAAATTATTAACTATAGCTGGTATGGTTTCCTTTCCTGCTAAAACACTAGCTTTATATCGCCTTTCACCTGCTATAATTTCATACTTATCGCCAATTTCTCTAACTATAATTGGTTGAATTACTCCGTGTTCTTTAATTGAACCAGCTAATTCGTTAATTGAATTTTCATCAAATTTAATTCTTGGTTGAAATCTATTTGGTAAAATATCATCTATATTTAATTCAAAAACCTTTTTTTCTTCCATACGGTACCTCCTTTTATTCTTTTATATTTATATAATACTATACTTTAAGAAATAAAACAATGTTTTTGGGAAATATTTTCCAAAAAATAAAACGAATTTTTTATTCGTTTTATAATGGGTTTTTTTTAATTTTTCCGTTATTTCTGGGATATTCTTTATTTGTTGCTTTTTTCTTTTTAATTAGTACTAAGTTTCTCAAGCTTTCTTCAATTGGCAAAGTTAATTCTATAACGCTAATTATTTCACTATTTAATTTATTTAATGCATTTTGGGATAAAATTATTTCCCGGGAAATGTTTCCTTTCATTGAAATAAAATATTTATCTATCTTTGCAATTGGAACGCAGTATTCTAGTAAAACATTTAAAGGTGCTACTGCACGAGCAGTTACAACATCAAATGATTCTCTATTTTTTTGGCAAAAATCTTCTATCCTACTGTGAACAGCCATAATATCGGTAAGTTGTAATTCTTTTATAACTTCATTTAAAAAAATAATTCGCTTCCTTAAAGAATCAACCAAAACAACTTTCAAATTGGGAAATAAAATTTTTAATACAACTCCTGGAAATCCCGCTCCCGAACCAACATCACATAAGATGTGTTCTTTTTTTAAGTTTATTATTTTAACTATTGTTGATGAATCATAAAAATGTTTTAAATATACATCTTCTTTTTTTATAATGGTTGTTAAATTAATTTTTTGATTCCACTCTATCAAAATTTCATAATATCTTTGAAATTGATAGATTTGAGTTGGAGTTAAATTAATCCCTAGTTCATTAATTTTCTTGATAAACTCTTGTTCTGTCATTTTTATCACCCTTTTTTAAATAAATCATAAGAATTGATATATCTGATGGATTAACTCCACTTATTCTTAAAGCTTGACCAATAGATGTAGGTCTTATTTGTTTTAATTTTTGTACAGCTTCGCTGGCTAAATTATGAATTTTATCATAATCTAAATCTTCTGGTATCTTTTTCATTTCTAATTTAATCATTTTTTCAGCCTCTTTTACTGCTTTAGCTATATAACCATTATATTTTATATTTATTTCAACTTGTTCTATTATCTCTTTTTCAAAAGAAATATCAATGAATTCTTTTAATTCTTCAATATTTATTTCTGGTCTCTTTAATAATTCATACATAGTTACACCGTCTTTTAAAATTGCTGAATTAAGTTCCTTTAAATATTCATTAACTTTTGTTGAAGGATTTAATTTATTGCTTTTTAATAATTTTTCTAGTTTTTCTATATTATCTAGTTTTTCTTTAAATTGTTGATACTGTTTGTCGTTAACAATACCTACATCATATCCCTTTTGTCTTAGTCTAATATCGGCATTATCATGCCTTAAAAGTAACCTATATTCTGCACGAGATGTAAGAAGGCGATATGGATCAATAACACCTTTTGTTACTAAGTCATCAATTAAAACACCAATATATGCTTCGTTTCTTTTTAATATCAGTGGTTCTTGTTTTTCTAATTTTAAAGAAGCATTTATTCCTGCTATTAATCCTTGGCAAGCAGCCTCCTCATAACCACTCGTACCATTAATTTGACCAGCAGTATATAAGTTTTGAACTGTTTTAGTTTCTAAACTTTGTTTTATTTGCGTTGGACAAATGGCATCGTACTCAATTGCATAAGCATACTTTAATATTTTAGCATTTTCTAAACCCTGAATACTATTCACAAGCTTTTCTTGAATTTCATATGGCATACTTGTAGATAATCCTTGAATATAGATATCATCATAATATCTACTTTCCGGTTCTAAAAAGATTTGATGACGTTCTTTATCACTAAAACGAACTACCTTATCTTCTATAGACGGGCAGTATCTTGGTCCGACACTAATAATATCAGATAATCCTCCATACATACTAGATTTGTTTAAGTTATCACGAATTATTTGATGAAGTTTTTCATTAGTGTATGTTAAGTAACAAGGTTCTTGTTTTTCTATATCATAATTAACAATATTATCGTGATTAAAACTTAAATGAACATTGTCACCAGTTTCAATCTTAGTCTTGCTAAAATCGATAGAATTTTTATCAATTCTTGGTGGTGTTCCTGTTTTTAAACGAATTATTTTAAATCCTAATTTTTTTAGATTGTCACTTAAATGTAAACTAGGTTTTTCATCATGTGGTCCTTTTCGTGTTCGACTGTTTCCTATTAAAACATCAGATTTCAAATAAGTTCCTGTTGTTAATATTACAATTGAACTTTTTATTATACTTTTATCTTTTAAAATAACTCCTTTTACTTTATCATCTTCTATAAATAAATCTTCTACCATAGCTTCTACAATATCTAAATTTTCTTGATTTTTAAGTAATTTAAGCATTTCCTTTGGATATATTATTTTATCAATTTGAGCTCTTAATGCTTGAACCGCTGGCCCCTTTTTACTATTTAACTTTTTTATTTGGATTTTTGATTTGTCGGCAACTTTGCCCATCACACCTCCAAGTGCATCTATTTCTCTAACTACAACACCTTTTGCGCTACCTCCAATTGAAGGGTTGCAAGCCATATCTGCAATATTTTTTACATTACTAGTTATTAATAATGTTTTGTGGTTTTTTTTAGCTGAAGCAATTGCTGCCTCACATCCAGCATGTCCTCCCCCAACAACTATAATTTCATAATTCATCTTTCTCACCTCCTGTTTTAGTTTTTTGACAATAAAAATTAATTATACAAGTTTTATTTTCCTAAACAAAACTGACTAAATAATTTTTCAAGTAATTCTTCCTCATAGGTTTCCCCTATTATTTTTCCTAATTGTTGCCATATGTTTTTTATATCTATTTCAATCATATCAATATGTTCATCATTTGCAATGCTTATTTCCACTTCTTCTATTGTTTTTAAAATTTCTTTTAAGGTCGAAATGCTTTGTGCATTTGTCAGATAAGTCATATCTTTGGTAATTATTTTATCTAAATCATAGATTTGTTTTATTTTTAGTTTTAGTTCTTCAAATCCTATATCATCAAGAGTACTCATGTAAACTATATTATCTGAAGGAAAAGATTCAACATTTGTTTTTTGAATTAAATCGACTTTATTTATAATAATAATATGATTTTTATTATAAATTTTTTCGATGATTTTTAATTCATTTGAATCTATTTTTTCATTATTATCTATAACGAATAAAATTAGGTCGGAATTTTCAATTAATTCAAAACTCTTTTTTACACCTATACTTTCAACAACGTCATTTGTATCTCTAATTCCTGCAGTATCAATAATATTTAATACTAATCCATTTATATTTAATGTACCTTCTACAATATCCCTGGTTGTACCAGGAATATCTGTCACTATAGCTTTTTCTTCGTCAATCAATTTGTTTAAAATACTACTTTTCCCTACATTTGGTTTACCAATTATAGATGTTTTTATCCCCTCTTTAATAATTTTTCCATTCTCACTCTCTTCTAATATTTTTCTAACCTTATTTTTTAGAATTTCGATTTGAGTTACTAAATGATCTGTTGTCATTTCTAAAATATCATCGTATTCGGGATAATCAATATTTACTTCAATATTAGCAATAATTTCTAGTAAGTCACTACGAAGGTTTTTAATTAAATTTGAAACCTTACCTCCTATTTGATTAATAGCTAGATCACGAGATTGCTCTGTTTTTGAATTTATTAAATCCATAACACCTTCTGCTTCAAGTAAATCAATTCTTCCATTTAAAAACGCACGTTTAGTAAACTCTCCCGGTTCTGCTAAACGACAACCATTATTTAATAATATTTCTAAAATTTTATTTGTAGTTGCAATACCACCATGACAATTAATTTCAACAATATTTTCAAGAGTAAAGGTTTTTGGAGCAAGCATTACAGAAACTAAGACCTCATCAATTATATTATTGTTTTCTATTATATGTCCATAGTTAATGGTGTGAGATTTAACTTTTTCAAGATTCTTACCATTGAAAATTTTATTTACTATTTTAATAGCGTCTTCACCACTAACTCTAATGATTGATATTGCACCAACACCAAGAGCTGTTGATATCGCAACAATTGTATCATTCATATTATCACTTATAATTCAATTATATTAATTTTAAAACTGTTCCTATTGAATTTTTCCTTTCTATTAATCTGAAATTTAATAACATTTAAATATTATATATATATAATACTAATTTTGCAAATAAATAGTTAAAAAATAATAACTTTAATGTTTTAAAGACCGAATTCTAAAATAAAAGCAATTATTTTTAGTAATTGCTTTGTAATTTTTTATTCTTTATGTTTTATAATTATATAACGATTTGGTTCTTTTTCTACACTCATGCTTTCTAATTGTTCGAATGAACTAACAACAGTGTGAACAATTCTTCTTTCATATGAATTCATTGGATCTAGTTGAACATCAACTTTAGATTTTAAAACTTCTTTACAAATTTTTTTAATTTCATATTCTAAATATTTTACTTTTTTTGATTTATAGTCAGAAACATCAAGATTAACTCTTACAATAAAAGGTATTTTATTATTTATTGCTTGTTTTAATAATAATTGAAGAGCATTTACTGTTTTACCATCTTTCCCTATAATTATAGAGTTATTATCGGTTATTAGGTTTATATTAATTGCTTCTTCTCTAATTTTAATTTCTGGTTTTATATCTACTTCCATTAACTCTGATATTTTTTTGAAATATTCCTTGATATACATAATTAAATCGCTATACGTAACTACAATTATTTCGACTTTCTTACTTTTGAATAACTTTCCTTCTATTTCATTATAATTAACAAGTATTTCTTTTTCTTCAATTTCTAACTTAGAAATTGCTTTTTCTAAAGCCTCTTCTTTTGTTTTTCCCTCAAAATTATGAATTTCCAACATTCTTTTTACTTCCTTTCATAATTAAATTTTGAAAAATTGTAAAACTACTATTAAATATCCAATAAAGTCCAATTCCGATAGATAAATTAAAAGAAAAAATGGATATCATTACAATCATTATATTAGTGGTTAATTTCATTTGCTTTTCTTGTTCAGCAGACATAGCCGCTGTTTTGTTCAACTTAAATGAAAAATAAGTAGTTAATATTATTAATACAATAAAAATTGCATAATAATATTGATTTAATTTAAAAGCTTCCATTGGTGTTCTTCCTAATTCGAATATATTTAGAAATTTTTCTTCAAACACAACTGGTAATCTATTGATAGATTCAAAAAATGCAAAGAACAAAGGAATTTGAATAAATGAAAATAGGCATCCTGACATTGGTTTAATATCATACTTTTTATAAAGTAACAATTGCTCCTGGCTTTTTAACATTAATGAATCCCTATCATTTTTAGCTTCATACTTCTTATTTAATTTATCAATTTCTGGTTGGGCTTTTTTCATGTTTTCTGTTTGCATCGCTGTTTTAGCTGTTATTGGAAAAACTATTGTTCTTAATAATAAAGTTAATATTATTATTGCAATTCCATAACTATTTAATAAATTACCAATCTTTAATAATAAGAACGCTAGAGGTTTTACAAATATTGTTGCCCATAGTGTTGCCCAAAAGCCTTCATATTTTTCAGTAGATCCATCAGTAATTTTAAATTCAGAACATGATTTTAAATTACTAATATCAATGTCATTTTTTTCATAAACATCTAATGTTGCTTGTTTTTCTGGACGACATAGTACATTTTTTGTGTATAATTTACCTTCATAATTAAAATTTTTAGTACAACCTGTTAATGTAACAACAAAAATCATAATTATGATTATTTTTAGATATTTCTTTTTCATTTTACTCTCCTTCATCATTTTAAAATATTTAATTCTTTTATACTTGTATTAACATCTCTTTTTATATCTTGGAATGTTTTTGAAACTATTCCACTATTAACCATTATAATACAATTAAATCCATTTTGATAGTTATTTTCAGAAATAATTGATTTTAACTGTCTTTTGATTTTGTTACGAAAAACTGCTATTCCTATCTTTTTACCAATTGAAAATCCGAAAAAATATTTTTTTTCGGTTGTTCTCTCAATATAAAAACTTAAATATTTATAATGATGTGGTTTACAAGTTTTTATTATTCTATTATAATCACTATTTTTTTTTAAAATATTATTTTTTTTCATATTTCACTCCATAGAATAAAACACCACATTGTAGCAGTGTTTAACGTGATAAAATTTTACGTCCTTTTTTACGTCTTCTATTTATTATTTTTGATTTCATACGTGCAAAAAAGCCGTGTTTTTTACTTTGCTTTCTTTTGTTTGGTTGAAATGTTCTTTTCATTCTAACACCTCCTGAACTTTAATCCACAACAACTGTTTATAATTATATATATGTTTCTTTAGTTTGTCAAACAATATCCACAAGAAATTGTTAATAATTTAAGATTTTTTTATTATTTTACATATCTTAATTATAGTTATACACAATTATGTGGATAACTTTTTTTTGTTTATTGTTAATTGTTTATTTTATCCACAATTATGTGGAAAAGACTTAAATTGTGGAAAAGTCGGTTTTTACTTGGTTTTTTATTTTTTTTGGTGTAAAATAATATTAATGTTATAGGAGGTGCATAATTTATGGAAATAAATAGTATTTGGGATAGATTTTTGCACAAAGTTAAAAACAATTTAGCTCCTATGTTATACGAAGCTTGGTTTGCTGATACTAAATTAATAACTCTTGATGACAATAAAGCTGTTGTTTTAGTTCCTATGTTAATTCATAAAAAGCATTTAAAAGAAAACTATAATCAATTAATAGAAAGTATATTTAATGAAGTAACTGGCTCTAATTTTATTTTTGAATATTTAACAGAAGAAGAAGTTGAACAAAGAGCTGAAAAAAATAAAATATTTGATGAAGACGATGATTTAGAAGTTTTTCAATCTAATTTAAATCCAAAATATTTATTTGAAAATTTTGTAGTAGGGGAAAGTAATAAATTTGCTAAGACTACAGCAATAGCAGTGGCTGAAAAACCAGGAACTATGTATAATCCTTTATTTATATATAGTAATAGTGGTTTAGGAAAGACTCATTTAATGCATGCTATTGGTAATTATATTGTTCAAAATAATAATAAAAAAGTATTATATGTGACAAGTGAACAATTTGTAAATGATTTTATTGAATTATATAGAAAAAATAAAAATGATAATAACTTTAATGAAGTTGAAAAATTTAAGAAAAAATATCGTGAAATTGATGTTCTGATGATTGATGATATTCAATATTTAGAAATTGCCAACAAAACCCAACAAGAATTTTTTAACACATTTAATGAATTGCATACAAACAATAAGCAAATAATAATTTCTTCTGATAGATCACCAGATGATTTAAAACAACTAGAAGATCGTTTAAGAACAAGATTTACATGGGGATTAATGGTTGATATTATGCCTCCTAATTTTGATCTTAGACTTTCTATAATAGAGAAGAAAATTGAAAGCAATGGATTAAATAATAATTTTCCAAAAGAAGTTAAAGAATATATAGCAAGCAATTGTATAGGGGATATACGTAAATTAGAAGGGTCTATTACCAGAGTTGTAGCTTATGCAACAATGATGAACGGATCAGACATTACTTTAAGTTTAGCAACGGATGCCCTTAAAGATTACTTTGGTAAATGTATTAGTTCACAAAACAATATAGAGCAAGTTCAGCATATAATTGCTAATTCGTATAACATATCAATAGAGGATTTAAAAGGGAAGAGAAGAGTTGCTTCGATTTCATTACCTCGCCAAATTGCTATGTATATTTGTAGAACTGTTTATAGTGAACCTCTTGCAAAAATTGGATTATTATTTGGTGGTAAAGATCATACTACAGTAATTCACTCTGTTGAAAAAATAAAAAAAGAATTAAAAAATAATATAGACTTAGAAAATCAAATTAATAAAATAATTACCGAATTAAAATAATTGTGAATAACTAACTAAAACTTTAAAGTTATTAACATTGTTTTTTCCTAGATTTGGCTTTATTATAAACAAAAAATTGATTTTTCCACATTATCCACATCTATAATAATAAATATATAATTAAATAATAATAAAAAAGGAGAGTTTTATGAATTTAGAAATTGAACAAAAAAAATTACTGGAACATTTAAATTATGTAATAAAGGGTATATCAAATAAAAATTTAATTCCTATTTTAAATTGTATAAAGTTAGAATTAAATAATGAAGGACTTTACCTTATAAGNNTCAAGTGGTGAAGTTGTAGTATATGGTAAATATTTGTATGAAATTATTAGAAAATTACCTAATGAAGTTATTAACATAGAAGAAGTTTTAGAAAATAAAATTAATATTTTCACTAAAAGTTCATCATTTTATTTAAATTGTAATAATGTTAATGATTTTCCTATATTAAATTTAGAAGAAACAAAAGAACCAATTAAAATGAATCAAAAAATATTGAAAAATCTAATAAACCAAACAATAATTGCAACTAGTCTAGAAGAATCAAGACCAGTATTAACAGGTTTAAATTTTTATATTAACAACGATAAACTAAAATGTACTGCAACAGATTCATATAGATTAGCTTCTAAAGAAATAAAAATGGATCAAAATATAGAAAATGAAATAAATATAATAATTCCAAGTAAAAACATACAAGAATTAAATAAGATATTAAACAACGATGATGATTTTGTTGAATTACATGTTTTCAACAATAATATTATTTTTAAATTTTCTAATATTATTTTTATGTCTCGCTTAATTAATGGAACATATCCAAATACATCAGCATTAATACCTGATGAATATATGTTGAAAATAAAAGTTAAGAGATCTGATTTTTATGATTCTATCGATAGAGCATCGTTACTTACTAATGAGTATGAAAAACATACAATAAAATTAGAAACAAAAGAAAAAGAGATAATAGTTTCTTCAAATATACCAGAAATAGGAAAAGTAAAAGAAACCTTATTAATAGAAAAAGATAATAACAAAGATATCATAATTTCCTTTTCTGCAAAATTTATGATAGAAGCTTTAAAATCAATTGAAGAAGAATTTATAGAAATTTTGTTTAATGGGGAATTAAAACCTATTATTATTAAAAATTTTGGAGATAATTCTTTAACACAATTGATTTTACCAATACGAACCTACTAATATAACGTCTGAAACAACCTTTTTAAGGTTGTTTTTTTATTATTGGTTCATTTGAAGCTTAAAAACGGACATTTAAGACAAAAACAATAAATAAAAAATAATATCTAGTATTATAGAAGGAAATTCGCAAGTTTTGTCGAATTATATTAGTAAGGAGGTGATATAATGGAAAAATATGAAATAAATGGATCAACAATTGCCATTATTGCTATTGATGATACAAAGAGTAAGGTAATAGAAGAAGATGATAGTTTCGTAGTAAATAAGAAAACTCCTAAAATTATTGATGATAGTTGTCGTTATTTTGGAAGTTCTTACTTAGGTAGATTTGAAGGAAGCAAAAATTTCTTAGGAGGAACCGTGTACAAATCTCCAATAATAATTGAAGAAACACGTGAAATTATCTTTTTTCCTACTGGTTCAGCACGTTCGTCAGAATGTTCATGGATCTCTTTAAATAAGATCTCTCGTTATGAAAGAAAAGAAGATAAAACACTAATTTTCTTTAAAAATGGTACATCTTTAGTGTATCCAATATCATATTCATCGTTTGATAATCAAATTTTAAGAGCTTCTAGATTAGAATCAATTCTACGACAAAGAAAAACCATAAAAGAGCGTTAAACAACGCTTTTTTTGTGTTATATGGTCATTTTTGTGATATAATAGATATGTTGGTATAGGGGGGCTAAAAAAGGAAACAGCGCAAAAAAACTCATTAAATAAGAAAAGAGGGAAAAATGATAATAAAAAATCTTAAAATTACTAATTTTAGAAATTATAAAAATTTAGAAACATCATTTAGTCCTAATATAAATATTATTTATGGGGATAACGGAGAAGGAAAAACTAATTTATTAGAAAGTATATATGTTTTAGGGTTAACAAAATCCCATAAATCATTTATAGATGATCATTTAATAAATGAAGAATCAGAATATGCACGTATATCAGGTGATATAGATGATGGTTTAATGCCAACAAATTTAGAAATAATAATTGAACCTCAAAAAAAACAATTAAAAATAGATAAAAACAATGTTACTAAAGCAGATAACTATTTAAGTAAAATGAATATTATAATATTTTATCCAGAAGATCTAGAATTAATAAAAGGTTCACCACAAACGAGAAGGAGATATTTAAATATTCAACTCTCTCAAATTCATCATAATTATTTAAGAGTTTTAAATGATTATAACAAAATATTAAAACAGAGAAATGAAATATTAAAAAAATTCAATATAACAAAGAAAAAAGATCAAAATTATTTTGATATTGTAACTGATACACTAATAGAACGTGGAACAAAGTTATATTTATATAGGGAAAATTATATAAGGAATATTAATAAAAATATAAGTGATATATATTATGATATTATGAAAATAAAAAAATTTAAGATTTCTTATAAACCATCAATAGATATTGAAATATATGAAAAAGAACAAATTTCAAAAATGTTTAAAGAGCAACTTGTTAAGAATTATGAAAATGAAATTAAAACAGGTATAACATTGGTTGGACCTCACAGAGATGATTTTGATTTTATCATAGATAATAAAAATTTAAAAAATTACGGTTCACAAGGACAACAAAGAAGTGCTGTAATAGCTTTAAAGTTATCTGAAATTCCAATTTTTAAAAGTTATAAAAACACTTATCCTATCTTATTATTAGATGATGTATTTAGTGAATTAGATGATTATAAAAAGAATAATTTATTAAAGTATATAGTAAATAACATCCAAACTTTTATTACAACAACTGATTTAAAGAGTATAAAAAAAGAAATATTGAATCAAGCCCAAATTATAAAAATAGAAAACGGCAAAATTATTGAAAAAGGAGATATATAACATATGGAAAAAGAACAACATTATGATTCTTCCGATATTCAGGTTTTAGAAGGCCTAGAAGCGGTAAGAAAAAGGCCAGGAATGTACATAGGAGCAACAAACTCACGTGGGTTGCATCATTTAGTGTGGGAGATAGTAGATAACGCGATTGACGAGGCTTTAGCTGGTTATTGTGATGATATTGAAATAATTATAAATAAAGATAATTCAGTAACTGTTAAAGATGATGGACGAGGAATACCAACTGGAATCCATGAGAAAACCAAAAAATCTACAGTTGAAACAGTTTATACAATTCTTCATGCTGGCGGAAAATTTGGTGGTGGTGGATATAAAGTCTCTGGAGGATTACATGGTGTCGGTGCTAGTGTAGTAAATGCATTAAGTAGTTCACTTGAAGTCACAGTTTATCAAAAAAGTAAAATTTACTACATGCGTTTTGAGAATGGTGGAAAACCTTTAGAAAATCTAAAAGTAATTGGTGATTGTTCAAGTGAAAGAACAGGAACAGTAGTAACTTTTAAACCAGATCCATCAATTTTTACAGAAACAACGACCTTTGATTATGAAGTTTTTAAAACTAGAGTTCGTGAATTAGCATTTTTAAATAAAGGTTTGAGAATAATTTTGATGGACGATAGAGAAGAACCAAAAAAAGAAATCTTTCATTATGAAGGTGGAATTAGTGAATATGTAAAAATGATAAATCAAAAAAAGACTCCAATACATGAAGATATTATCTATTTATTTGGAAACGAAGACGATATTTCAATAGAAGTAGCACTTCAATATAATTCAGGTTATACTTCAAGTTTGTATTCTTTCACAAATAATATAAATACCTATGAAGGTGGAACTCACGAAGAGGGGGTCCGCAGAGCTTTAACAAGAATAATTAATAATTATGCAAGAAAAAATAATATATTAAAACAAAATGATGAAAATTTTAGTGGTGATGATACTCAAGAAGGATTAACAATGATTATTTCTTGTAAACATCCTAATCCACAATTTGAAGGACAAACAAAAACAAAATTTGGAAATAGTGAAGTAAGAAAAATAGCAGACACTATTTTTAGTGATGGTTTTGAAAGATTTCTAATGGAAAATCCAGAACAAGCAAAAATCATTATTAATAAAACCTTAGTTGCATCAAGAGCTAGGGTTGCAGCTAAACGTGCAAGAGAATTTACAAGAACAAGAGGGGGCCTTGATTTAACAAATTATTGGGGAAAATTAGCAGACTGTTCTAGTCGAAATCCAGAAGAAAGAGAAATTTTTATTGTCGAAGGGGATTCGGCAATGGGTTCCTCAAAGTTAGGAAGGGATCCAAAGAGACAAGCTATTTTACCTATAAAAGGAAAAATTTTAAATGTGGAAAAATCTCGTTTAGATAAGATTTTAGCAAATGAAGAAATAAAAAGTTTAATAACTGCTTTTGGTACAGGTATTGGAGAAGAATTTGATCTTTCAAAATTAAGATATCACAAAATTATAATAATGACCGATGCTGATGTCGATGGAGCGCATATTAGAACTTTACTTTTGACTTTTTTCTATAGATTTTTTAAACCATTAATTGAAAATGGTCATGTTTATGCGGCGCAACCGCCACTTTATAAAATAAGTCATGGTAAAACGGTGAAATATGTATTAACAGAGAAAGAGAAAGATGAATACATAGGGACTATACCAGAAAAAACAAAAGTAAACATCAGTAGACAAAAAGGTTTAGGTGAAATGGACGCAATTGACTTAAGAGTAACAACAATGGATGTTAATCAAAGAGTTTTATTAAAAATTAATATTGAAGATGCGATTGTTGCAGATGAAACGTTCCAAATTTTAATGGGTGAAGAAGTCGAACCTCGTCGTAACTTTATTGAAGAAAATGCATTAAAAGTTAGAAATCTAGATGTGTAGGAAGGTGAAAAAATGAATGATAATGTATTAGATAAAACATTGGATATAAATATTTCAGATGAAATAAAAAGTTCTTTTTTAGATTATTCAATGAGTGTAATAGTATCACGAGCTATACCAGATGTTCGTGATGGTCTGAAACCAGTCCATAGAAGGATCTTATATACTTTTTATACTGAAGGAATTACATATGATAAGTCTCATAAAAAATCTGCAACAACTTGTGGTAAAGTTATGGCGTATCACCCACATGGTGATGCAGCGATATATGACACAATGGCAAGAATGGCTCAAGATTTTTCATATAGATATCCACTAGTTGATGGTAAAGGAGCTTTCGGTGCACCTGATGGTTCAAGTCCTGCTGCTGCGCGATATACAGAAGCAAGATTATCAAAAATATCTTCGGAATTATTAAGAGATTTAAATAAGGATAGTGTAGATTTTTCACCAAACTATGATGGTGAGACAGTTGAACCAAAAGTTTTACCATCAAGATTTCCTAATATATTGGTAAATGGAAATATGGGTATTGCAGTTGGGATGGCAACAAATATTCCACCACATAATTTAACTGAAACAATAGAAGGATTAATAAAATACATAGATAATCCCAAAATTGAATTAGAAGAAGTGATGGAATATATTAAAGGTCCTGATTTTCCAACAGGTGGAACTATTCTAGGGAACAGTGGTATAAAAAAAGCATATGAGACAGGAAAAGGAACCGTTATTGTTCGTGGAAATGTTGATATAGAAGAAAAAAATGGAAAAACAAGGTTAGTAATAACTGAAATTCCATATCAAGTTAATTATACAAATATTATTAGAAAAATCGCAGAATTAGTACGCGATAAGCAAGTTGATGGAATTGCGAATCTAACTGATGAATCAGCTTTAGAAGGAATAAAAATTGTAATAGATGTGAAAAAGGATTACAATCCTAAAGTTCTGTTGAATAATTTATACAAAAACACGCAACTACAAACATCATTTGGAATAAATTTTTTAATGCTGGTAGATGGTAGACCTAGAACGTTACCATTAAAAGATATATTAAAATATTATTTAGAGCATCAAATGAGTGTTGTTTATAGAAGAACGAAATATGATTTAGATCGTTCTGAAAAACAATTTCATATTTTAGAAGGATTAAGAACAGCTTCTGAACATATTGATGAAATAGTCAAAATAATTAAAACTTCACAAAATGATACAGAAATTAAATTAAAATTTAATGAAAAATATAATTTAACTGAGGTTCAATCAGAAGCAATTTTAGAAATGAAATTAAGACGCTTATCAAATATAGAAAGAACAAAAATTGATGAAGAATTAAACAAATTAACAGAAATAATTAATAAATACAAATTTATTTTATCAAATGAAGATGAAATTAAAAATGTAATAAAAGAAGAATTAGAAGAAATAAAACAAAAATATAAAGATGAAAGAAGAACAACTATAGATATGACAGCTATTGAATATATCGAAGATGAATCTTTAATTCCTGTTGAAGATATAGTTATAACTATGACAAATAATGGTTACATAAAAAGGGTCGAATCAGAAACTTATAAAAACCAAAACCGTGGAGGCGTAGGAATTAAGGGTATGACAACAAACGAAGAAGATTTTGTTGAAAAAATAATATCATTAACCACCCACGATTATGTGCTGTTTTTCACAAATAAAGGAAAAGTTTATAGAATTAAAGGTTATACTATACCACCATTTAATAGACAGTCTAAAGGTATACCAATTGTCAATTTACTTCCATTAGAAAAGGATGAGAAAGTAAATGTTCTATTAAGTGCAAGTGAAGATGACAAAGACAGTAATATTGTGTTTTGTACACAAACAGGTCTTGTAAAAAGAACAAAAATAGATGAGTTCAGCAATATTAGAGTTACTGGAAAGATAGCTATTACTTTGAAAGAAAATGATGAACTAATATCTGTTAAAAAAACATTTGGTAATTCCGATATAATGATTGCTACCTCTGATGGGCGCATGATAAGATTTAATGAAGAAGAAGTTCGTATCATGGGAAGAACCGCTAGCGGAGTAAAGGGAATTAACGTTGGTAATAGTAAATGTGTAGGTTGTGAAATTGCAAATGAAGATCAGTTAGTACTTATCGTAACAGAAAATGGATATGGTAAAAAAACAGATATAAACGAATATAGGGCAACTCATCGAGGTACTAAGGGTGTTAAAGCTCTGAATATAACTGAAAAAAATGGAAATATAATTTCATTTAGATTAATCGATGGTAATGAAGATTTAATTATAGTAACAGATTCAGGCATTGTAATAAAAATGTCTTTGAATCAAGTTTCTAAAATAGGAAGAGTAGCTCAAGGAGTACGCTTGATAAATTTAAAAAACGATCAAAAAGTTAGTTCGATTGCAATAATTGAACCAGAACCAGAACAAGAATCTGAAGAAGATATTTAAGTATCTTCTTTTTTTATCTAATAATGTTTCACGTGAAACATAACGTTAAAAACAAACTATAAAGTAAACTTCGATGTTCCACGTGAAACATAACGTTAAAAACAAACCATAAAGTAAACTTCAATGTTCCACGTGAAACATAACGTTAAAAAAAAATATAAAGTAAACTTCAATGTTCCACGTGAAACAT
>LFRM01206149.1_pt2 | contig 26246 bp, 27 predicted proteins | sample 618341 | NCBI WGS metagenome assembly LFRM01 (sample SAMN03654438, study PRJNA283298) | anaerobic digester metagenome | isolation source: pool of bioreactors CSTR01a, CSTR02a, and CSTR03a thermophilic anaerobic... | place: Denmark: Kgs. Lyngby | collected 2014-05-21 | reverse complement strand
TTCCAAATTGCAGATATGCAAACAAAAATTGATGCAGCTAGACTACTTACTTTTAGAGCAGCAGCTTTAGCGGACCAAGGAAAGCGTTATACTAAAGAAGCAGCAATGGCAAAGCTTTATGCATCTGATATTGCTATGGATGTTACTAAAGTGGCTATACAGTTATTTGGTGGTTATGGTTACACAAGAGACTACCCTGTAGAGAGAATGTTTAGAGACGCTAAAATAACAGAAATATATGAAGGAACATCTGAAGTTCAAAAAATGGTTATTTCAGGTTTTCTATTAAGATAGGTAAAGGAGAGTTAAATGGATATAATAGTTTTATTAAAACAAGTTCCCGATACAACAGAAATGAAAGTTGATAAAGAAACAGGAACTCTTATTAGGAAAGGTGTTCCTACAATAATTAATCCAGACGATTTAGCAGGGCTGGAACTTGCATTAAGGTTAAAAGAAACTAAAGGAGCAAATGTAACTTGTGTCACTATGGGACCTCCTAATGCTGAAAATATGCTTAGAGAGTTATATGCAAGAGGTGCAGATAAATGCGTTCTTGTTACTGATAGAAGATTTGGTGGTGCAGACACATGGGCTACTTCAAATACCTTAGGTGCAGTAATTGAAACAATGAAATATGACCTTGTAATAGCAGGAAGACAAGCAATCGATGGAGATACAGCTCAAGTTGGTCCTCAAACTGCTGAAAAACTTGGAATTTCCCAAATTACTTATGTAGAAGATATTCTAGATGTTTATGATAATAAAATAAAAGTAAAAAAATCTCTTGAAGATACTTATCAAGTAATTGAAGGTGAACTACCTGTGTTAATAACAACTCTAAGTAGCTCATCTAAACCAAGATATATGAATGTTTACGATATTAATCATGCATTTGAAAAAGATATAAAAGTTATGGGCTTTGATGATATAGATATAGACATTGAAGATATTGGACTTAAAGGTTCTCCTACAAAAGTTAAAAAAACTTTTGCAAAAGAAGTATATAATGAGCTGGATTTGTTTGAAGGATCCTCTAAGGAAGCTGCTCATAGAATATTTGAACAACTTCTAGATAATAATTATATCGGAAAAGGAGGAAATAAATAATGAATATAAATGAGTATAAAGATATCTATGTATTTTGCGAAATAACAAATGATAATTTCAATATTTCAGGCTTAGAACTACTTGGAGAAGCAAGAAGACTTATAGAAAGCAGACCAAAACTAGGATATAAGGTTATTGCTGTAGTTATTGGTGATATTGAAAATGATAAACTAGATAATTTAGGTCATCATGGTGCAGATAAAATAATTTATGTGAAAAGTCCTAAACTTGCTGTTTACAATACTAACATTTATACGAGTCTTATAGATGATATTATAAATGAGTACAAACCTGATATCTTTTTGATCCCAGGTACAGTTCTTGGAAGAGACTTAGCTCCAAGAGTTGCGGCTAGATGTGATACAGGACTAACTGCAGACGCTACACTATTAGAGTTTGAGCCTGAAAAAGATGATTCTTCATTACTATACGTTACAAGACCAGCTTTTGGTGGAAATTTATTTGGTACAATTGTTAATGAAACAAAGAGACCTCAAATGACTACTATAAGACCAGGTGTAATGGATGTTATGAAGTTAGACAAATCCAGAGATTTTGAAATCATCAAAAGAGATGTAGATGAAAGTAAACTTACAGATGATATAAAAATTCTTGAAGTATCAACTAAAGACTTTAAAGGAATTGATATTAGCAAAGCTGATATTATAATCGCAGGTGGAAGAGGAGTAGGCGATAATTTCGATGTATTAAAGGAATGCGCTGATCTTTTAGATGCAGAGGTAGGTGCCTCTAGAGCGCCTGTTGACGAAGGACTTGCTGATAAGAACATACAAGTAGGACAAACAGGTAAAACTGTTAAACCAAGGGTTTATATAGCATGCGGAATATCTGGTGCCGTTCAGCATTTAGCTGGAATGGAAAAATCAGATTATATTATAGCTATTAACAAAGATAAGAATGCACCTATATTTGGTGTTGCAAATCTTGGTATAGTTGGAGATGCTGTAGAGATACTGCCATTATTGTCTGAAGAAATTATAAGATACAAAAGAAAACCAGAATAGTTTTATTGAAAAAAGGCAAGATATAATAATCTTGCCTTTTTTTAAAACTTATTTTTTATTCTTCATCTTCTTCTACAGGAACAGGTTCGCCATTACTTACTACAAAGCTAACTCTGCCACCTTTTTTAATCTTACCTGAGCTTGGGGATTGTAATATAATTACACCCTCCTCAACAGTATCACTTGGAGATTCTTGAACTTGAACTTCAAAGTTTTCTTTGAAAAAGTCCTCTACTTCTGCAAAAGCTTTTCCTTTGTTGTTTTCAATCTCAACTAATTCACCATCTTCTGATGCTTCCGATTCAACTGGTGTTTCAGCTGGAGTGTCAGTAGCTTCTTCATCTTTTGTTCCACAAGCAGCACCTAAAACCATAAAACCTGCTAATAGAGAAGCAATAATTTTTTTCTTCATTGTATTTTCATATCCTCCTAAAATTTAAAATATCGAGTAAATCAACATCTTACTAATGTCTTAATACATATTACATCATACTAAAATATGAACTTTAGTTCCACCCTATTATAGCTAATCTTGTATGGTTTTCGAAAAATCTGTTATATGTTAATTAATTATTTACTTATTATAATATTACATATACTATATATATAAAGGAGAGGTTAAAATGTATAAAGAACTAAAACAAAAACAAATTCAAACTGATCGCTTAGAAGTGTCTTATTTAGAAGCTGGAGAGGAAAATAAAAATAACTTGATTTTACTTCATGGTAATACATCATCAAATTTATTCTACATACCTACCATAGATAAGCTTAAAGATGATTTTCATATTTACTCACCAGATTTAAGAGGATATGGATATACAGAGAAGCTTCCTATTGATTCAACAAAAGGAGTTAGAGTCTGGTCTGAAGATATTAGAAGCTTTATAAAAAAACTAAATATAGAAAAACCTATATTTGTTGGCTGGTCAATGGGTGGTGGAGTTGCAATGCAGTATGCAATAGATTATCCGAGTGATATTTCTGGAATAGGTCTTATAAATCCTCTTTCTCCATATGGATATTCAGGAACAAAATTAGAGACAGGAGAAAGTAATAATCCCGATTATTCTGGAACAGGAGCAGGAGGTACAAATCCTAAGTTTGTAAATGATCTTAAAAATAAAACTTTAGGAACTGATTCTTCCACATCTGCAGAAAATGTTTTAAAAACATTATTCGCACCTGACTATAAAGTCGAAGATGATTTAAAGGAACTTTTTGTAAAATCAATGCTGTTAATGGAAATCGGTGAAGATTTTTATCCAGGAGATTTTAAGCCCTCAACATACTGGCCATTTTTTGGCCCTGGTGAAAGAGGAACTGGAAACTGCATGAGCCCTAAATATGTTAATTTAGAAAGTTTTTCTACTATAGAACCTAAAGTTCCAGTAATTTGGTTTAGGGGAGTAAAGGATTCAATAGTGTCCGATGCAAGTTTTCTTGATATTGGAAATCTTGGAAAACTTAATATTCTTCCAGATTGGCCAGGAGAAAAAGAATACCCACCTCAACCTATGGTTAAACAAACAAGATATGTTTTAGAAAAATATCAAGAAAATGGGGGTAAATATAAAGAAGTAGTTTTTGAAAATTCAGGCCATGCTCCTCAAATAGAAGAAGAAAGTAAATTTGTTCGTGAATTAAAGGAGTTTTTTAAATAATAAATCAGGATTTATTTATGGTATAATTTTATTTATAACATAAATAAAGGAGATCATATAATGCTACAAACTTATGAAATAATAAGAGCTTTTTCAGCAATTATTGCTATAACTACTCTTGGAATATCAGGTTTATCTTTCTATACAATATATAAGTTAAAACAAACACCAACAGAAGAAAGAAATTTGCTTGAGTACCAAAGTCCTGAAAAATATACACGCTTAGGCTACATCTGTTTAGGACTTAGCATTTTATTCGCTGTAATAGCTTTCATAGTTTCAAAATAGACAAAACTCCAGAATTCATTTTTCTGGAGTTTTTATATTTTGAAACTATGAATATTTATTTTTTTATTATTGAAATTAATTTTCCACACAATATATTATGAATTAACATGTATTTTAAACAAATATTGTTTTTTATTATTTACAATATAAATTTTTTGCAAAATTTTATAAACTAGTGACATAATTAAGTTGAAAAACAATATAATTCCGACCGTATAGCTTATTGGACTTATAAAACTAAAAATTACTTCTTTTAAAAACGGTGGTTCACTTAAATAAGAATAATTTGTATGTTTAAAATAATTAAAAATATATACATTTATATTATAAATGTTCGTAAAAATTAAAAGTTCTTTCAAACTTTCTTTATCAGCTATAATATCCCCTGTTATAAAAAAATAAATCGAAGACCAAAGCAAAACTATATGTCCAATAAAATACGAAAAAACTGTGTAATGAGGAAATAAGTATGGATCAAGCCCCAAAAAAAATAAAGCTAATGCAGAACCTACCAATCCCCAATAAGATGCTACTATCTTGAAACTTTTTTTATTTGTAATAAAAGAAATTATTGTAAATATTATTGCAATCCTACAGTGGTAAAGAGGCAAAGCCTCATTTGATAAATTTCCTGAAAAAGCATACCATGAATATAAAATTAACTGCTGACATACTAATACATAAAGAAAATTCTTTTCTAACACCCTACTAATTTTAGTTTCTTTTAACTTTTCTTTGTTCATTATTAAAACTACACAGCCGATTAAAGCTAGTAAAATCAATAAAAAATGTACTAATCCAAAGCTTTTAAATGGAATTGACTCAGCTTCACTTCTAAAAAAATATTTTATATAATCTATCATGTTCATAAAAATCTAACTATCCAAAATAGTTTTTATCCCCCTCTTGTTGTTTATAATTAGATTATACTCTGATGAAATGATTTTATTTATAGAAATATCTTATTATTTTCTTAAAATTCAATTCTTTTTTTCCTGCATTATAAAAAAAGAAGTAGAAAAGTTTCTACTTCAGTAATATCATAAGTTTTTATTATTTAATACCCTTATAGAATTAAGGACAGCAAGTACCGTTACTCCTACGTCAGCAAACACAGCTTGCCACATAGTAGCCATACCAAATGCACCTAAGGCTAAAACAACAAATTTAACGCCAAAAGCAAATATTATATTTTGCATAACAATTTTTCTTGTTTTTTTAGATATCTTTATAGCTGTAATTAGCTTGCTAGGCTCATCTGTCATAAGAACAATATCCGACGCTTCAATAGCTGCATCAGATCCTAATCCACCCATAGAAACTCCCACATCCGCTCTAGCCAGTACAGGAGCATCATTTATTCCATCTCCTATAAAGATAACATTCTTATTTTTACTTTTATTTTTTTCTATTTTTTCAAATTTTAATACTTTTTCATTTGGAAGTAGCTCGGAAAAGACTTCTTTAATTCCCAGTTCTCTTCCTACAGAATCTCCAACATCTTTTCTATCACCTGTAAGCATTATAGTATTTTCTATACCTAACCTATTAAGATCTTTTATTAGCTTTTTTGAATCCGATTTAATTTTGTCAGATATAAGGATTGAACCCATAAATTCACTGTTTTTTGCTATATAAATAATAGTTCCGAGATCACTATTTATCTTATAATCTACTGATTCTTTTTCCATTAGTTTATCATTACCTGCAATAAAAATATCTCCATCCATTTTGATTTTAATTCCAAAACCTGATAAGTCTGTGTGACTCTCTATCTTATCTAAGTTTATTTCTTTTCCATAATATTTTTTTATAGACTTGGCAATAGGATGATTTGAGTTAGATTCAATATACGCCGCGCTTTTTACTAATTCTTCTTCAGTATAATTGTTAAATGTTCTTATATCAGTAACTTCAAATACTCCTTCAGTTAGTGTTCCTGTTTTATCAAAAACAACAGAATCAATATTATTTAAAGCCTCTAAGAAATTGCCTCCTTTGATTAGTATGCCTTTTTTCGAAGCTGATCCGATTCCACCAAAAAATCCAAGTGGAATTGAAATCACAAGTGCACAAGGACATGATATAACAAGGAATACTAAAGCCCTATATATCCAGTTAGAAAAAATTTCACCTGAAATTATAAGTGGCGGAAGTAATGCTATGGCCAACGCTAAAAATACTACAATTGGTGTATAAATTTTCGCGAATTTACTTATAAGCTGCTCTGTAGGAGCTTTATTGCTACTTGCATTTTCCACCATTTCAAGTATTTTAGAAACTGTAGAGTCTTCATATTTTTTTGTTACATTTACACTAACAGCACCTGTTTGGTTGATAAATCCTGCAAAGACTTCATCACCAGAAATAACTTTTCTTGGCACTGACTCACCTGTTAAAGCCGAAGTATCAACCCTGGACTCACCGCTAATCACATAACCGTCAATAGGAAATTTTTCTCCAGGTTTTACTAAAATCTCAGATCCTAACTCCAAAGACTCTGGAGAAACCTTTTTGTAAGTAGAATTTACTTTTAAGTTAGCATATTCTGGACTAATATCCATTAACTCACTAATTGATTTTCTGGACCTTCCAACAGCCAAGTTTTCAAAAATTTGTCCTATTTGATAAAAAATCATAACAGCAACACCTTCAGAATACTGCCCTATCAAGAAAGCTCCAATAGTAGCTATAGACATTAAAAAGTTTTCATCAAAAATTTGTCCGTTTATTATATTTTTAAAAGCACTTATAAGTACTCTGTGTCCTACTATAATATATGAAGCTAAATAAAATACGAATTTTAAATTTTGATTGTCTATTATGAAAAAACCTAAAGCAAATAATATACTACTTATGATTAAAGTACTTATCTGCTTTTTTAAAATTTCATTTGAACTTTCATTTGACTTCTCTTTTTCATTGTCTTCTAAAATTCTTACATCAGGTTCAACCTTTTGTATAATCTTTTTTGCTTCACTTAATATTCTATTATAATCACTACTATCACTTTCTATATTTAGATTTTTAGTCACAAAATCTACATTAACATTTTTTATACCTTTTATATTTTTTAAATTATCTTCTATTTTAATTGCACAACTTGCGCAGTCAAGACCTTCTAGCTTAACATTTTTCTTTATATTATTATTTTCACTCATTTATGTCACCTCATATATTTCGTATAGTTTAATTTTCTTCTTTTATATGTATAAATCCTTGATTAAATATATTCTCAATATGATGATCTTTAAGAGAATAGAATATTTTTTTCCCTTCTCTTCTGTTTTTTACTAATCTTGCATCTTTTAAAACTTTTAATTGATGAGATATTGCGGATTGAGACATATCAAGTGACAAGGCAATGTCGCATACGCACATCTCTGAGGCCTCAAGAGCTGATATTATTCTCACCCTTGTAAGATCACCTATAACACTGAAAAACTCTGCCAGCCTCGTTAAATCAGCAAGGTTTTGAGTTCTAGTACTAAGGGAGCTGGTTTTATTAGCTTCTACAGTTTTACAATCACATTTATCTAATTCCAAATTTTTTTCATTTTTATATTTCAGCATATAGTTTTCCTCCCTTTCAATCATATGAATAGTTGCTCATATGATTATAAATTATATCTTTTTTATCCTAAATAGTCAAACTAATTTATAACTACTAAATTTTAAACAAAAAAAATCACAAGAGAAAAATTTCTCTTGTGATTTAAATGGTAGCGGGGGAAGGATTTGAACCTCCGACCTTTGGGTTATGAGCCCAACGAGCTACCGCTGCTCCACCCCGCGTCAATGTTGGTGCTGAAGACCGGAATCGAACCGGTACGATGTTTTATCATCGCAGGATTTTAAGTCCTGTGCGTCTGCCTGTTCCGCCACTCCAGCATGTGTGGTAGCGGAAATAGGACTTGAACCTACGACCCTTCGGGTATGAACCGAATGCTCTAGCCAGCTGAGCTATTCCGCCAGGAACTTGTTGCTATCATTTATTATCTTTAGCAACAAAATCTATTATATACGAGATCGTATTTAAAGTCAACACCTATTTTAAAAACAATACCCGGACTTACCAGGTATTATCTTTTCACATTTTTTTATAAAATATGATTAATTTCTTTTACTTTTTGTTCTTACTTCTTGTTTCTTTTTGTAATCAGACATAATCTCTTCACTTTCTTTCATGAATTTAGACATTATATCTTCAAAATTGTCTGATTCTGGCTTGTTTTCTTTTGACCAATCTATTTCTACAGGTTTAGTAGATTTTTTTGGAGCTTCAGAACCTGCTTGTTTCATGGACAAACTAATTTTACCATTATCATCAACTGATAGTATTTTTACCATCACTTGATCTCCCTGGTCTACATAATCTTTTATATCTTTTACGTAACTATCTGCTACTTCAGATATATGAACCAGTCCTGTTTTACCCTCGATTTCTACAAAAGCACCAAAATTTGTTATGTTTATAACTTTTCCTTCAACTATGTTTCCTTCTTCTAAGGTCATGTTAATAAAGAATCCTCCTTAAAAATATATATATTATTATTACTTCATTACATAAATAAAATACTCGAACTCAGCTCGAATTATCACATTCAAGCCGCGTTCTTGTATTATACAGTTTAATTTTTAGTTTTTATACTATAAATTATATCCAAAACTTAACTCATTTCTGATTTTAAGCTACTGCTTTTGGAACAAATTTTTATACTGAAACTTCAGAATCAGCTTGTTTGATTGATAAGCTAATTTTCCCATCATTTCCAACTGATAGTACTTTTACCATCACGTCTTCGCCTGGCTCAATATAATCTTTGATATCTTTTACATAGCTATCAGCTATTTCAGATATGTGTACTAATCCTGTCTGTCCATCGACTTCTACGAAAGCACCAAAATTTGTTATGTTTACAACTTTTCCTTGAACTGTGTTTCCTTCTACTAAGGTCATTTATTAAAGACCCTCCTTAATGTTTTATATTGTTATTTTATATAACCATTTTTAATCTTCATCAGATAAATTTATTACTGGAACTTCACCAGGTTTTAATAAACCAAGTCTTATTCTGGCATTTAATATAGTATGATCTTCTGTTCCTATTTTAGAAACATTCTTTTCCAATACTTCATTTTCATCTTTTACGATTTTAAGTTCTTCTTGTTGGATTAAAATATTTTTATTGATATTTTTCATTATTATTTGTTGATTATACAATGTATAAACAATAATTACAGCAAATAATACTAATGAAATTTTCTTTGCGAATTTAAATATTTTCATATCTCATATCCCCCAAACAACTCATATCTCATTATATCACATATATCACTAAAATAAATAAATTTTCTAATTATTTATTATTTCATACATATCTTTACTATCTTCTTTCCTTACATGTTCTTTTATTTCAAGTATCTTAATTTTTAATGTAGTATCTCTAAATTCAATTTCTATCTTATCATCAATATTAATATCATCTCCAGCCTTAGCTACCTTGCCATTAACTTTAACTTTTCCAAGATCACATGCTTCTTTCGCGACTGGTCTTCTTTTTATTATTCTAGACACCTTAAGATATTTATCAAGCCTCAAATAATTCACTCCCCATTATACTTAATATTTGTTAAAAAATACACAGGAATCCCTGTGTATTTTAAACAAATACTAGTTATATGTTTATTTCTTTTTCTTCTTTTTCATAGATGCATTAACTGTATCTTTAAAATGTTTTCCTGCTTTAAATACAGGTGCTTTTGATGCAGGTATTAAAATCTCTTCTTTTGTTCTAGGATTTCTACCCATTCTTTCTTTTCTATCTCTTGCTTCAAATGTTCCAAATCCAACCAACTGAACCTTCTCGTCTTTTGCTAAAGTATTCATAACCGTATCAGTAAATGCTGTTAAAAATATTTCAGAATCTTTTTTTGTAAAGTTAGTAGCTTCTGCAAGCGCTGTTATTAATTCAGATTTATTCATATTTGTTCCTCCTTATTATTTAAATACAAATTTATTTGATATACCTAGATTATCCCATAAAATACGCAAAAATCTCGGATTTTTCGTATTGTTTTCAAATTGTTTCCAAATTCTTTGCTTTTTGCCAATATTTATCATATTCTATCGCTTCTAAATCATTAATTTTTAGCCCATCTGCTAAAACTAGCTCTTCAACCTTATAAATTCTCTCTCTAAACTTATCAATAGATTTAGCTAAAGCAAGCTCTGAATTAAGTTCTAAAAAGCGTCCTAAGTTAACTAGCGAAAAAATAAGATCACCAAATTCTTCTTCTATTCCTACTTTATTATTAGTTAATACTTCTTCTTTCATTTCATACAATTCTTCTTCTAATTTTTCAAATACTTGTTTTAAGTCTATTAAATCAAGGCCCGATATACTAACCTTTTTTTGCACAAGTTCAGCCTTAAGCAAAGATGGATAAGAAGATGAAATATCAGATAATGTTTCTTTTATTTTTTTATCCCCATTTTCTTTTTGTTTTAATTCGCTCCATTGCTTTTCTATTTCAGTTTCAGTTAATTTATTAGTTTTATCAAAAACATGAGGATGCCTGTATATCATTTTATTAGAAACAGTTTTTATTACATCATGTATGCTAAAATCTCCTGCTTCATTTCCAATAGTACTGTGTAATGCCACCTGCAATAATACATCTCCTAGTTCTTCTTCAATACCAGCAAAATCTTTTTTATCAATGGCTTCTACTAATTCATATGATTCCTCTATAAGATTTTTTTTAAGGGATTCATGGGTCTGTTTTATATCCCATGGACACCCTTTATCTTTATCCCTAAGCTTTTCTATTATTTTAATAAAATCATAGAATCCATAATTATTCTCAACTTTGGGAATAAAAACAGATGTTAAATGATCTATTCCTTCTACTCTATCCAGTTCATATAGTTTAATTTTTTTAATATAAGATTCTCTTGTCCCTGCTCTAGAAATAATAAAAATATCATCTTCATCATTATAATAATTTCCAAGACTAACCTTTACATTACTTGCAACTCTCTTTGAATAAACTTGAGTAATTATGATGTTTTTATCAAAATTAGGGTATTCATTTTCAATATTTAAAGCATCTATTATTAAAAGTCCATCTATAGGATCTACTTCGAGTTCCTGTAAAATAACATCAATAAAACTTACTGCAGAATAAACCTTATAAGATAATTCTTTTTCTTTTAAATACTTTATAAGTAAACTAACTGTTTTTTCAGCTACAAGTGGATGTCCTGGAACGGCATATACAATCTCGCCATATTTCTCATGCTGCTTTATTATATCTTCTTTTATTTCCTCGTATACATCTTCAAAGGTTTCTTTACTGTCATATATCTGGTCATAAGAAATATAATCTTTTTTTATTTCCTTTAGATATTCAACTGTAGGATGCATTTCAGTCCTTAAAAAAAGAGGGTGCTTTTTAATCAATTTTACAGTTCCTAAAGTTAACGAATCCATGCTACCTGGTCCTAAACCTACTATATGCAACATATCTAGTCCTCCTATATCCTTTTTTTATTTATAAATTACATTATAAAAATGCCCTGGAATCCCCAGGGCAGTATTTTTAAGATATTTTATCTTCGTGAACTTTAACTTTTAGCTCTTCTTTCCATTCTTTCATGTTCGCTTCATAAAGTTCTCTTTTTTTATTTTCAAGTAAAGTGTTTTTTATTTGTTCTTCTGATTCTTCATAAGTTTTTTGAACTTCTTCACTTTGCACATCTGTAACTTTTATTATATGGTACCCCGATGTTGATTGAACTACTTCTGAAATTTCGTTCTCTTCAAGCTTTTTTACGTGTTCCATAAAGTCAGGATATAACTCATTATTTTCATAAGGGAAAAATCCTAACTCTCCACCTTTATCTCTAGATGCGTCCTGGCCGAATTCAATTGCCATATCTGTAAAATCTTCGCCATCATTTTTTATCTTACCGCTAACTTCTTCTGCTTTTGCTTTCGCTTCATCATCTTCACCAAAATAAATATGATATATCTTAGCTCCAGCTGGATTTACAAAGCTGTCTTTATTTTCGTTATAATACTTTTCAGCTTCTTCATCTGTTACTTCAAGATCCTTTACCATGTCATCCATAAATGAATTTCTTACAATCTCATCTTCTACATATTCACGATATGTTTCTTCTGTGTATCCCATTTCTTTTAATGCATCTTTATATTTTTCTTCTTCTTCTCCGTATATACCTTTTATGGAATTAATTCTCTCATCAACTTTCTCTTGAATTTCATCTGATTCTCTATCTATTCCTGCTTCTTTAGCTTTAATATCTAAAACTTTCATATCTACAAAAGAATTTAAAACATCTTTCTTAAGTTGTAAAACCACTTCTTTACCTTCTTCAGTTTCAAGCGCTTCATCACCATATTGGATAACTAGAGTATCAATATATGACTGAGCCTCATCATCCACATCTTTTTGTGTGATTGACTCTCCACCTACTTTTGCTAAAAGTGTTTTATCTATACTTTCTTGACTTTTTTCTACCATGCCACATGAAGACAGTAATACTGCCATTATTGACATTAAACCTATCATTATTAACCCTTTATTTTTCAAACTTTCGTACCCCTTTTTTATTTTTTATAAATTTTGTTCTTATTATACACTTTCTAATTATATGTTTATTTTTTTGTTATTGCAAATCTTAAAATCAAATAATCTTAATAGCGAGGTTTTGTAACTCCTCTATTAACTTTATTTTTGATATTATATTGTACTTTAATAAAAATCCAGTTTCTTTATTTAAAAACTCTATCTTATCTCGATAATCTTTTACAAGAGTGTTTATATTATCATTTGTTAGTTTTTTAGTAGAATCAAATATAATTTTGACATCTTTTTCTCTATCTGAAATTTCTGAAATACCTGCTTTATTAGCATAATATTTAAGACGTGCTATATCCATTAAATTATATACAGGATCTGGAATATCGGAAAATCTATCCATAAGCTCTTCTTCTATATCTGTATAATCTTCTTCTGTTTTAATTGAAGCAATTTGTTTATATATCTCAATTTTCTGCATTTCGTTTTTTATGTAGTAAGAAGGAATATATGCACTTAACCTTATATCGATTTTCGTTTCAAATTCTTCCTCTTTTATATCACCCGTGATTTTTTTGACAGCTTCATCGAGCATTTTTATATATAAATCATATCCTACTATAGACATCTGTCCATGTTGAGATTTCCCCATCAAATTACCTGCGCCTCTTATTTCCAAATCTTTCATGGCTATTTTGAATCCTGATCCTAATTCTGTAAAATCTTTTAGGGCACTTAATCTTTTCTCTGCTACTTCCGTAAGCACCTTGTTTTTCTGATAAGTTAAGTATGCATATGCTATTCTATCTGTTCTTCCTACCCTACCTCTTAGTTGGTAAAGCTGTGATAGTCCTAATTTATCAGCATTATTGACTATAAGCGTATTAACATTTTTAATATCCATACCAGTTTCTATTATAGTTGTTGTTATTAAGACATCAGTGTAACCATCCATAAAATTCTTCATGGCATTTTCTAATTCTTTTTCTTTCATTTGACCATGTACAACATCAAAAATTACTTCAGGAACAAGATCCATTAAATATCTTTCCAGCACTCTTATATCTTTAGTTCTATTATGTACAAAGTAAACTTGACCTTTTCGAGATTTTTCTTTTAGTATGGCATCTCTTATCAATTGATCATTATACTCAAGTACATAAGTTTGAATTGGATATCTGTTTTCTGGAGGTGTATCAATAAGTGAAATATCTCTTATCCCTGACAAAGACATATGCAGGGTCCTTGGTATAGGAGTTGCTGAAAGACTAATTGCATCAACAGATTTTTTGACTTCTTTAAGCTTTTCCTTATGTGCTACACCAAACCTTTGCTCCTCATCAATTATAAGAAGACCTAAGTCCTTAAACTTAATATCCTTAGAAACAAGTCTATGAGTTCCTATTATAATATCGACATTACCTTCAGATAATCTTTTAATAGTCATATTTTGTTCTTTTCTAGTTTTAAATCTTGATATCATTTCAATATTTATTGGATAACCTTCAAATCTTCTTTTAAAAGTACTGTAATGTTGCTCAGCTAGAATTGTGGTAGGCACCATAACTGCGACTTGTTTGTTGTCCATAACAGCCTTAAAAGAAGCCCGCATAGCTACTTCAGTTTTACCATATCCCACATCACCACAAAGCAGCCTATCCATTACTTTGGTGCTTTCCATGTCTTTTTTGATTTCATTAGTACTTTGGGTCTGACCCTTAGTATCTTCATACATAAATTCGTCTTCAAATTCTGATTGCCATTTAGTATCTTTTCTAAACTCATAGCCCTTTGTTTTCTTTCTAAGAGCATATAATTTTACAAGGTCCTTAGCAATTTCATCAATAGATCTTTGCACTTTAGCCTTAGATCTGCTCCATTCTTCTCCACCAAGTTTATTTATCTTAGGAGATTTACCTTCACTTCCAATATATCTTTGGATCATATCTAATTGTTCAACAGGAATAAAAAGCTTATCTTTTTTATCGTAAGTTATCTCTATATAGTCCTTAATAACATCTTCTCTTTCAATTTGTTTAATTCCTGTAAAGATTCCTATTCCATGATTTATATGGACTACATAATCACCATGCTTAAGCTCTGTAAAAGACTTCACTCTAGAAAAACCTTTTTCTTTAATTGTTTTCTTTGTTTTTCTTTTTTTCTTTTTACCAAAAAAATCTCTATCTGAAAATAGTACAAATTTTTCATTCGGAAGTTCAAAACCTGAGTTTTGTTCCCCGGATGTTATTACTATATCAGAATAAGATAAATCCCTTAAGTTTTCCTTATATATTGAGTTTATATCATATTCTAAAAGCATATCTTTAAGTCTTTCACCCTTAACTTTGCTTCCTGACAATATCAATACTTTATAACCCATTTCATGCCTATCTTTAATATCTTTGACTAAAATATCTATTTTGTCCTGATAGCTATGCAGATTTTTCTGGTCTATCTCTATTATTTCATCTATCTCAAGTCTTTTCTCATCATAATAAAAATTATCCATAAGGATTGGTTTTTTCTCTGTAATTTTATCTAAAACTAAATCTTTATCAAGTATTCTTTCAGCGCTTAAAGGTAAAATGTTTCCTCTTAAAAGTGCATTTTCAAAATCTTCTTTATAAAGAGTATATATTGAGTCCAGCTTTCCAAATGAATTATTCGAGCTAGATATAACTACCCTGCTTTTCCCTATAACTTCAAAAAAACTACTTGGATTATCGAAAAAATAAGGAAAGTATGTATCTATATCATCAAATATTATTCTTTCTTTAATAAAGTCTAAATCCTCATTTATTTTAATTTTAAGTCTTTCAAAACTTTCTTTTGAAAACTTTTTTCTTTTATTCTTATTACGTGTTATTTCATCTAAATCTTCTTTTATATGTATTTCAGCCTTTTTAAAATCATCCTCAGTTAAAATTATTTCCTTGGCTGGGAAAATTTCAGCTTCATTTATTTTACTAATACTTCTTTGACTTATACTATCAAAAGTTCTGATAGAATCTATTTCATTATCAAAGAGCTCAATTCTAAGAGGATGTTCACTTAGAGGTGGGTATATATCAATTAATCCTCCTCTTAAGGTAAACTCCCCTATATTTTCTACAATATCTGTTCTTTTATATCCTGAAAACATGAGCTTCTTTGTTAGTTTTTTCAAATCAACTTTGCTGTCTAAATTTAAATTAAAAGTATTCTTATAAAAATAATCAATGGGTGGATAATAAGCAATTAATGAATCTATAGATGTTACAACTATTTTCTTATCGTCATCTAATATTCTTTTAAAACTCTTTAGTCTTTCCCATCTTAAATCTCCCGAAAGAGCATCTATATTATAAAACACTATATCTTTTGAAGGATAATATATAACATTTTCTTCATAGAACAATAAGTCATCATATAACTTTTTAGCATCAGAATCTGAATCTGTAAAAATAAATATATTTTCATTAGATTTTCTATAGATTGATGAGATCGCTAAAGCCCTAAAAGAAGCTGATATTCCTGATATTAAAACTGTTTTTCCTTTTAATTTTTTTTCGCTAATTTTTTTTAGTTTATTACTACTATAAACTACATCTAATATTCCTTTTAATTTCATAAATACTCCTAGATTGCATTAAAGTTATTATACTGGGTCATTGCTATTTCTATCCCCTCATCAATTAAAGTTATTAAAGCATGGCTTGATGCCTTTATAGCCTTGTCTACAAGAATCCTATCCTCTTTTCCGAACTTACCAAGGACGTGGGGAACAAGTCCATGTTTTGGACTTCCTATACCTACTTTAACCCTTGGAAATTTATCGCTCCCAAGGTTTTTTATTATAGATTTCATTCCATTATGTCCTCCAGAGCTACCCTTTTTTCTTATTCTAATTCTTCCTGTATCTAGACTTATATCGTCATAAACAACTATTATATTTTCAAAAGGGATCTTATAAAAATTTGTAATTTCTAAAACACTTTCTCCAGATAAGTTTACATATGTCATCGGTTTTAAAAGAAAAATCTTCTTATTATTATACCTTCCTTCTCCTAACAAACCCTTAAATTTATTTTTATTTAGATTTATTTTCAATTTATCAGATAAAGTATCTATAACATCAAAACCTACATTATGCCTTGTTTCTCTATAATTATCTCCAGGATTTCCTATGCCAACTATTAAATACATATATACACACCTCTTTAATAAGTATAGCTAAAAAAAGAGCTCTAAGCTCTTTTTTTAGCTATTATTTACTTTTATTTTTAATCTTCTTTTTCTTCTTCAATAATAGGCTCTACTAAGCTATACAAAATAATTTCTTCTTCAATTTCCTTATCTGCTCTTCTGTATTTTAGTAAAACTTTATCTCCAACTTCTTTTTCTTTTAAATAATCATCTATCATCATTTTATTGTCAATAGATTTATTATCTATCGATAGTATGATATCTGTAGGTCTAAGACCCGCTCTATCTGAAGTGCTTTCAGGAATTATTTTTTGTATATAAAACCCTGCATCACTATCAAGTCCCTCTTTTATCATTTCTCCCACGATACCCATTGACGGAGAAACTGCATCTCCAGTTTTTATTATAGACCTAACAACACTTCTTGCTTCATTTGATGTAATTGCAGTACCAAATCCACAATTAAATTTTTTGGTTAAATCATAAGTATTAATGCCTATAACCTCACCTCTAAGATTAACAAGAACTCCACCATCATTACCTTTATTTATAACTGCATCAGTTTCAAAAGCATATACTTTAATATCTTTATTATCCTCAGTAACAGTAGATATAAGTTTATTTACTGTACTTATAAGACCGTAAGTTACCGTACCGTTTTTATTATCTCCAAATGAATTACCAATAGAAATAACACTTTCAGCTACTTTTGTAAGGCTAGAATCTCCAAATTTAGGTGGCTCTGCTATTAAATTTTTCACTCTAATAACACCTGTATCGGTAGGTTTATCCTTACCTATTACCTCTGCTTCAAATATATTATCTTTATCTCTTGTATCTCTTACGAAAACTTTTTGATTGTCTTTTTCAACTACACTATATGGAACTAAGATATAGCCATCTTTATTCATTACAACTCCTGAATATAAGTTGTCATATAAATCTCCAAAAAATAAATCTTCATCATTAGAGACTCCAACAATTGATAAACTTATATCTTCATAAATAGTTTGTAAAAGTTCTCTTTCGTAAAAATTAGATTCATATTCTTCGAGAGTTTTATTTATAATAGACTTTATATCTCCATTTGTAGATCCTGGCAGTGAATCTTTATACATCTTTTTAGACATGACAAGAGATGTTATAAGTGATGTCACTATAACAAGAAGCGTAATAGATAAAAATAAAATTATATTGTTTTTAACTCTAGATTTCCTATCTTTTGTAAATCTTATTTCTCCTAGTCTTTCGCTGTCATTCCTATTTTTTTTGTCATCTCTCTCATATTTATTCATCTTAACTCTCCTAAGTTATACTAAGAGTAAAAGTAAACATAACACCCTCATCTATATTCTCTACCCAGATATCTTCTCCAATTTGATTTATGATATTTCTAGCTATTGGTAGGCCAAGTCCAGTAGAAACTTTACTTGTTCTAGACTTGTCTGACTTATAAAATCTATCCCATATATTTTTAGTATCCTCATAGCTAAGACTTTCTCCATCATTATATATGCTGAAATAAGCTTTTTTACCCTTAGTTCTAGTTTGAATATTAATTCTTCCACCATCTACGCAATGTTTTATAGCATTATCAAGTAAGTTTGTTATTACTTGAATTAGTCTGTCTCTATCTCCTGCAACATATAAATGATCTTCTTCTAAATTAACATTTACTTTTAAACCCTTATCATTTATTTTGGTTTCAAACCTAACAATAGATAATTTAACAATTTCATTTAAATCTAATTCAGTGAGTCTAACAGAAAAATTTCCCGACTCCATAGCGGATAAGTCTAAAATATCATTAACAAGTCTCGTAAGTCTTTGTATCTCATCGTAGACAAGCTTCAAATAGTATTTTTCTTGATCCATTGGTATAATTCCATCTAAAATCCCTGCGATAAATCCTTTTATTGATGTAATTGGAGATCTTAATTCATGGGAAATATTAGATAAGAACTCTCTTCTATTTCTATCTGTTTCCTCTAAATTTTCCGCCATAATATTAAATGATTTAGAAAGTTCACCTATTTCATCATTTGATGAAACATTAACCCTTTGAGTAACTTCACCCTTAGATATTTTCCTTGCAATAATATTTAGTTTTTCTAGTGGATTAAATAAAAATCTTTTGGCCATAAAAAATACTATATATGTGCTGATAAGCATAGCAATTATTGTTATAAACCAAATTTTATACTGAATAGTGTTTAAGGGTCCATTAATTTCTTTTAAAGGACTATACATAATAACCGATCCAATATAATCTGTTCCGGTAATTATTGGTTTAATATAAAGCATATACTTTTCTTCATATACAGGATTATTATCGCCAATTACTTGTATTGATTCCCCTTGTATTAGCTTATTTCTATCTGGTATATCAAATTTAGTATACATATATTTAGTATATTCTTTTTCTGAAACCAAATAAACATAATCTGAAGCATCAATAACTAAAATATCATTTTTCTCTATATCTGAGAGTATTGTTAATTTTTTTTCAAGATCTATATAGTCTATTTCCTTCTCTAGATAGCTTTTTACATTTAAAACAGCGTGTGTTGCAGCATCTTCAATTTTCCCTCTATTTTCATCATAGAAAAAATTTCGAAACCATATAGATACAAAGAAGGCTATTAGCGTGTATCCAAATAGAATTATGGCTGCAAATGTAACAACTAATCTGGTTACAAGTGAGCTACTTTTCATTTATAGCACCTCTTATTTCACTTCAAATTTATACCCAACTCCCCAAACTGTTTCTAGTTGCCAGTTTGGTCCACCTTGTAGTTTCTCTCTTAGTCTTTTAATATGTACATCTACAGTCCTTGAATCTCCAGGATAGTCATATCCCCAAACTTCAGCAAGTAACTGCTCTCTTGTAAATACTCTATTTTTATTTGCCGCTAGATGATATAGCAGTTCAAATTCTTTTGGAGGCATTTTTACATCTTGACCTTTATAAGTAACATTATAAGAATTCATATCAACAATAAGTTCTGGAAAATTAAGTACTTCTGTTCCAGTTGTTTCACTATTAAATCTTCTCATAACTGCTTTTATTCTTGCAATTACTTCTTTTGGTTCAAAAGGTTTTACCATATAGTCATCTGCTCCAAGCTCAAGTCCTAAAACTTTATCAAATGTATCACCTTTTGCAGTAAGCATTATTACAGGTGTTTCGTAATCTTTTCTTATCCACTTTAAGACATCTACTCCATCTACATATGGGAGCATAATATCTAAGACTACTAAGTCAGGTTTGTACTCAACAAATACTTCCTGGGCTTCTTTACCATCTGCAGCGCTCTTTGTGTCATAGCCAGAATTCTCAAGATACATTTTAAGAACCTCACGTATGTTCTCATCATCATCGACAATTAATATTTTACCAATTGTACCTTCCATTTTATATTCCCCTTTCTATTAAATTTTAACTTACTCCTATATTATAATACATTACTAGGAAAAACATATACTTTACAAATATTTCATTTTAAAACTCTATTTGTTAACAAATTATAACTATTATAATATTAAAGTAGCGCCGATTTATTTCAGCGCTACTTTAAATATTGTTTTATTAGTCAAATAATTTACTTAACGGAACGTCTTCAGTAATTCTTCTTATCGCTTCAGCAAAAAGAGGAGCAACTGAAAGAGAAGTAAATTTCTTAAGATCTTTATTTTTAGGTAATGGGATTGTATCAAGCATTATTACCTTTTCTATTGATGATTGATTTATTCTGTCTATGGCAGGACCTGAAAGTACTCCATGGGTAGCTGCTGCGTAAACTCTTTTAGCTCCAAGTTTTGTTAAAGCATTAGCTGCATTTGATATTGTTCCTGCTGTATCGATCATATCGTCTATAAGTATACATGTTTTATCTTTAACTTCTCCGATTACATTCATAACCTCTGAAACATTTGCCTTAGGTCTTCTTTTATCTATTATAGCCAATGGTGCATGAAGCCTTTCAGCAAGCTTTCTACTTCTAGTTACAGAACCTAAGTCTGGTGACACAATTACAACATCAGGATTTTCAATAAATCCACATTTTATAAAGTATTCAGCAATAATAGGCATTCCAAGCAAATGGTCAAGAGGTATATCAAAATATCCTTGGATTTGTGGCGCATGAAGATCCATTGTTAATACCCTATCTGCTCCTGCTGTAGTTAAAATATCTGCTACAAGCTTAGCTGTTATAGGGTCCCTGGACTTTACTTTTCTATCTTGCCTTGCGTAACCATAATATGGCACCACTGCATTAATTCTTCCTGCTGATGCTCTTTTAAAAGCATCAATCATAATAAGTAATTCCATTAGATGATCATTCACAGGTTGATTTGTAGACTGTACTATAAAGACATCACTACCTCTTACAGTCTCGTTAGTATCAACAAAAGTTTCTCCATCTGAAAATGTACCTACCTTCGAATCACCTAATTTTACACCCAAAATATCAGCAATTTCCTGTGCTAATTCATGATGCGAGTTTCCAGCAAAAACCATGAAATTTTTATATTGTTTAGTCATTAATAAATAGTCCTCCTAAGTAATAACCATATTGTTATTTCTTCTTTTTTATAACCCAATCTAATTTATTTACCTGTTTTGATCTTGCCACTGCAAGACTGTTTTTTGGAACATCATCAGTAACTGTTGAACCTGCTGCAATATATGAATTTTCTCCAACTTTTACTGGAGAGATAAGATTTGTATTACAACCAATAAAAGCATCGTCTTCTATTATAGTCTCATGTTTATTTTTCCCATCATAATTAACAACAACAGTTCCACATCCAAAGTTTACATTTTTCCCTACTTTTGAATCACCTATATAAGTATGGTGTGAAACTTTAGTTCCAGAGCCTATTATTGACTTTTTAATCTCAACAAAGTCACCTATTTTAACATTATCGCCTATTTGAGACTCTGGCCTTATGTAAGCAAAAGGACCAACTTTTGTGTTTTTACCTATCTCTGACTCTAAAATAACAGACGATTCAATTGAAGTATTATTATTTATTTTGGAATCAGAAATTCTATTATTTTGATAAAGAATCACATCTTCACCAATTATAGTTTTTCCTTCAAGAATATTATTTGGATATATTATGGTGTCTCTTCCTATTATAACATCTGTTCCAATATAAGTTGAGTCTTTATCTATAAAAGTAACTCCATTTTCCATATGTTTAAGATTTATTCTTTCTCTTAGGATTATTTCTGCTTCAGCTAGTTGAACTCTTGAATTAATACCTCTTATCTCATCCATATGGGTAACTAATGCCCTCACTTTAAGATTTTCTGATTTCATAATGCTAATTACATCAGTTAAATAATATTCTCCTTGAGAATTATTATTATCTAAACTCTCTAAAGCTAAAAGTAAATCTTTAATATCAAATATATACATTCCCGAATTAATCTCTTGGATTAACTTTTCTTCTGCATTGCAGTCTTTATCCTCAACTATTTTAAGAACTTCATCTCCATTTCCATCTCTAACAATTCTACCATAACCCTTGGCGTCATCAATAATTGAAGTTAGTACAGTTGCTGAACTTTTTAATTTTTCATGTTGGTTAAACATCTCAACTACAGTTTCCTCAGTAACTAAAGGAGCATCACCTGTGAAAATAGCAACACTTCCATTTTTATCTTTTATAAAGTTTTTTGCACATAAAACAGCATGTCCTGTTCCAAGTTGCTCTTCCTGTATAGAATAACTAACATCTCTTGATTTAGTTTTTTCTATAACATCATCTTTACTTTTCCCCACTATCACGTTTATTTCTTGTAGTCCAGATAATTTCATTATATCAATTACATGATTTACAAGTTCCTTACCACAAATTTTATGAAGAACTTTGGATGTTTTAGATTTCATCCTAGTTCCATCTCCTGCAGCAAGAATTATTGCATATTTATCCATTTTACACCTCTGCTTATTAAAGTATCACAACAAACAATGTTTCTATTATATGTTAGTAAGTTTTTAAATTCAACCAAGTAAAATCTTTATCTATATTCTACATATAAATTATACTATTTATATGCATTTTTGTCATATAAGTCTTAATTTTACAAAGAAAAAAACCTTTAAATCTAATTTAAAGGTTTTTTGGAATAATTAAGTAGAAATTTAATCTATTGCAACTGGTTCCTCTACAATAAATTCAGATTCTTTTTTTTCTTCATCTTCTCTTAAGATATCTTCATACTTACTTAATATTGCAGTTTGAATCTTTTCTCTTGTTTCAGTATTTATGGGATGTGCTATATCCTTAAACTCTCCATCTGGTGTTTTTCTAGATGGCATGGCAATAAAGAGTCCATTTTGTCCATCAATTACTTTGATATCGTGAACAACAAACTCCTCGTCAAAAGTTACAGAAACAATAGCTTTCATTTTCCCGTCCGAATTAATTTTTCTAATTCTAACATCTGTAATATTCATGTAAACCTCCTTAGTGATTTAAGCTTAATATAATGTCAACCTTATTTTGAATTTTCAGAATTCAAAAGGTGTAACATGATTATAGTATGTAATTGATTACATTTACAAGTGTATTTAATAGTTTAGATGTAATTAAATGAAATTGTTGTAAAAAGCGTAATTTTCTTAACATTTTACTATTTTAACGTCGATTTATCTTTATATTAATAACAAAAAGTTAAGCACCACTAAACTTTTTATGTATTATATTGTATAATTGGTTTAGTATTACTATATAAGGAGATGTTTATGAAATATAAATTAATTTGTTTGGACATGGATGGTACTTTGTATGATGACAATCACGTTATACCAAAAGAAAATATAGATACACTTAGAAAGGCCTATGAAAATGGAATAGAAATAGCCATAGCAACTGGAAGACTTTACAACTATGCTACTCTTTACGGGAAAGAACTTGGATTCCCTATAAGTATTATTGCAACTAACGGTGGCTATACAAAATATAAGGATGAAGTTTTAATTCACAACACTATTTCTCAAAAGGACTTATTGTTTATGTATGATACTTTCGAGAAATATGATCTTTTGACACTTTTTAATACTAATGATTCATTAATTGCAAAAAAAGATTTAGACAAAGGTAATGCTTATCTGAAAGGGAACAAAAAACTTGATAAAGATAAGAAAGTTATAATTATAAAGTCAGAAAATTTAAAAGAAGACTTATCTAAATATAAAAATGAAATTATAAAAACTATAACAATTGAAAAAAATAATTTGGAATTGTTTAAATTAATTGAGAAAGATTTTGAAAACCATGAGAATTTACAGGTTGTATACTCCTCACCTTATAATCTTGAAGTTTATAATAAGGGTGTTAGTAAGGCCCAAGGAATAAAAGCTATTAGTGAAAAGCTCGGAATAAAAAGAGAAGAAGTTATTGCTGTTGGAGATGCTCAAAATGATATACCTATGCTAGAATATGCAGGAGTTGGAGTAGCAATGGGAAATGCATCAGAAGAAGTAAAAAATATGGCAGATATTATAACAGATACAAATAACAATTATGGTGTGTCTAAAATCATAGAAAAATTATGTTTTAAATAAAAATACCCCCTTTTAAAAAATGCTCTTATGCAGATCACTTTAAAAGGGGTATTTTATATTTGTTATTTGATTTGATTTTTATTTATTTATTTCTTTTATACTATCTTTATATCCAACTATAACTTTATTTGCCATATTCGTAAATAGTCCTGTTTCTATAACTCCGGAAATCAATTTTAATTCTTTGTTTAATTCTACAGGATTTTCTATCCTCTTCATTTCTAAATCTAAAATATAGTTATTGTCATCTGTAATATAAATATCATTACTTTCTGTCATTCTAAGTAATGGTTTATAACCTTTTTCCTTTAATTTTTCAATAACCTTGTCATATGAAAATTTAACTACTTCTATTGGTAGCTTAAATTCACCTAATGTTTCCACTAGCTTAGATTCATCAACTATCCATATTATTTCCTTTGAAACACTAGCTACTAATTTTTCAAATAAAAGTGCTCCACCGCCGCCTTTTATTCCATCTAGATTTTTATCAACTTCATCTGCTCCATCTATTGTCAAATCAACGTATTTAACTTCATTAAAAGGCACTACATTAATACCAAGGCCCTTAGCAAGTTTTGTACTCTCATTTGAAGTAGATACACAAACAACCTCTAATCCTTCTTTTACTAGTTGTCCTAATTTCATAATTGTATAATATACAGTTGAACCTGTTCCTAGCCCTACTATCATTCCTGGTTTGATATAGGTAGCTGCTTTTTCACCCGCTAATTTTTTTCCTATCATCTCTAACACTCCTTATTAAATAAATTTTTCTAGTTTTTTGATATCTCAACATCTATTGTACCATTTTCTGTCACTCCATGATAATTAACAAGAGATATATGATCCAATGAAAGATTCTTTTTTACTTCTTTATTATCAACTAAAACCCCAATACCAATAAGCTCAGAGTCAAACTCTTTAAGAAGATTAAAAATTCCATTCACTGTTCCACCAGCTCTTAAGAAATCATCAATAAAAAGACATTTTGAACTTTCTTTAATACTTTTTTTGGCAAGTCCCATACTAGACATCCTTCCCGTAGTTCCAGATAAATAATTTATAGTTACCGATGTTCCTTCTGTAACCTTTAAATTTTTTCTAGCCACTATTAATGGAATACCTAAAAACCTCGCTACTTCATAAGCAAGGGGTATTCCTTTTGTTTCAACAGTTATGATGTAATCAGGATTTAACTCTCTAAATTTATAAGCAAGTATTTTCCCCGCTTTAAAAACAATTTCAGGATTTAACATCATATCTGTAAGATATATAAAATTACCTGGTACAATTCTAGATGGGTCATTTAACATATTTGCTATCTCTTTTTTAAATTCCATCTCTTCTTCATAAGATAATCTTGCAACATATTTTATCCCACCGCTTGCACCTGCAACAGATTCTATAGTTCCCATTTCAAGTTCTTCAAGAATTTCTCTTATAACAAGAACATCTTCACTTATAGTTGATTTTGCTGCATTTAAATTTTTAGAAAATTTATTAAGACTGATTAATTTATTTGGATTTTCAATTAATATTTTAGTTATAGCACTTATTCTGCTATTTCTTGAGTGTTTCTTCATAATGTTACTCCTTTTATCAATAATATACTCATTTTATAACATTGTCGAACAATATGCAATCTTTTACTTTTAATATTCGTATTGATTTTGTCATAAAACTGTTAAGATTTGCTTTTTTAATATATTATAGTAGGTAGATAAGAATAATTAATGGGGATGTGTGTAATTTGGTTTTTGATTTAAAAGAATATAAAG
>LFRM01391013.1_pt1 | contig 26259 bp, 20 predicted proteins | sample 618341 | NCBI WGS metagenome assembly LFRM01 (sample SAMN03654438, study PRJNA283298) | anaerobic digester metagenome | isolation source: pool of bioreactors CSTR01a, CSTR02a, and CSTR03a thermophilic anaerobic... | place: Denmark: Kgs. Lyngby | collected 2014-05-21 | reverse complement strand
GGCATTTCATTAACATATTTCCCTGTTTGCTTAACCGATAAGATTTCCGCGGTTGTCTTGATAGCTGTTCCTGACGCAAGCAGCTTTTCCTGCAACGCTTCCTGTTTTATTTCATTACGAAAGCAAAAAGAAAAGAGTAGCTGGACACATAACAACCCTAACGATGCTTGCACTGGTCCTATTAAAAGACTGAACCAATCGAAATGACCATGGAACAGATGTATCAACGCAGACAATATCAAGCCAAATAGAAAGAACGTAAGCAGTGCTCCATCCATCCATATAAAACTGATTGTTTTACTAAAACCACTTTTTTCTTCACGCATTACGGTTACTCCTTTTAAGATACAAGCTTAATAAACACGTCGAATCAAACTTTATTCGTTAATCCTTTCGCGCTGTTATCCAAACCACCCACTGAGTTTTTAACCGCAACCGTTTCCTGTTTCATCGCCGCCTGCTCCGTTTCAACCCCCTTGGTTTTCCGGATAAGACCCACCACGTGTTGAACAGCGCCCCCCACTTTCTGAACACGGCCACTCACATAACTACTAGAAAAAGCGATATCCTGACCTATACCCTTAACACTGTTTTTAAAACCCTTTATTTTTCTTTCATTGGCCAAAACTTTATAATCATTCACACCCATATCCATTTTTGAAATAAACGCACTAATTGTTACTCCATATAACCCCATATTAAGAAGTGGTGCAATTGTTGTTTTAACTAAAGCCTCTGAAGCATCTAGTCCTACTACTAATGTATTTTTCCCACCCCAAATTGTTTTGTTTTCCCACAATTTCACTTCGCTCGTTTTATTCCCGCTAACCGTCGTATTCTGATTAGCCTGTACATGCTGGGTCAGGTCACTGCCATATTGATGAACCGCCGTACTGTTCACCTTAATATTCTGCTCGGCCTGGGTAATCCGGTTTTCAATGCCTAAAATGGTCTGGTCAAAATTGCTGTCATAGTTATGAATGGCGCTACTGTTCACCCGGATATTCTGCTCAGCCTGGGTAATCCGGTTTTCAATGCCTACAATGGTCTGGTCAAAATTACTGTCATAATTGTGAATGGCATTGCTGTTCACCCGTATTTTTTGCTCAGCCTTAACCAACCGCTCTTCCATTGCTTCAATAATGGTACGCAGGTTATTGCCCACTTCAATATCATGATCGTTACCAACCGTATGCTTGTGATTAACGCCAACCGTTTGCAAATGACAGTTTTCAGTCGTGGTTTGTGAGTCTTTTTCCGAATGCAGGTGCACCAGTTCATTACCGGCGGCATCATCAAAAATAAGATGGTTGGCATTGCTGGCACTGCCCCCGCCAAATGAGCGTGATACAAAGCCGCTTTGCGTGGGTGAAGGGGTAAAGGCGGGCATCTGCCGGTCGTTATACACACGGCCCACTACAACTGGGCGGTCAGGGTTGCCACCAATAAAGTCAACGATGACCTCTTGCCCTATCCGGGGGGGTATGACCGAACCAAAGCCGGAGCCCGCCGAGTCATTGGAAACCCGTATCCAGCACGAGGCGTTTTCATCGGGCTGGTTGTAACGATCCCAGCGGAAGTGGACTTTTACCCGTTGATATTCATCGGTATAAACTTCACTGCCCGCCGGCCCCGTGATCACTGCAGTTTGCGGGCCACTGGTTTTGGGTAAAGGCGTCAGCGATTGTGCGCGAAATGGTACCGATGCATCTTGTACTACAAAACCAAAACGGTAATTGCCTTTTTCNNGTTAGCTGATAATCAACGGCAATAAGCAGATACTGTTTGTTATCTTCCCTGCGTACACTATCATGCAGGGTAAATAAATAACCGGGCGCCATGCCACGTACATTGGACGAACCATCTATTCTTTCCGCCTGTGAACGCGCCTCTTCCAAACGCACTTTGACATAATGCTCGCCCTGTTCAACATCTTCATAACCGGCCTGCCAGTTATACACTTCCCGGTTTGCCTGCGCAATAGAATAGGGAGCCTTGCGCTTGTGCTGCAAACTGACACTTGATTTCTTGAAATCATAGTCATCAACCACATATTCTATGCCCTGCAGTTCTTCGGCAATGTTCCAGTGATCAATAGCCTCGCGATCGGCCAGTACGTTGGGGTTTTCAGGCAAATAACTGATATGCTCATAACCGGGCAACCTATCAAGCCCGCTGACATCGTCAGATAACACAAGCGTATGGCTACCCTGCTCATGCCTGAAATAATAAAAAATGCCTTCATGCTCCATCAAACGGCTGATGAAATTGAAGTCGCTTTCTTCGTATTGCACGCAAAACTCGCGCTGGCGATAGCTGTCAAGCAGGTTTTTTTCATACTTGAAACCAGGGTAAGACCCCAGCACTTCATCCAGAATATCCACCACACTCATGTGCTGGTAGATTTTGCAGTCTGCATTGCGCGACAAATACCATAGCCAGGGCCGTACATTGACCTTATAACGGTTATACCGTACCCCGCTGCTTTCAAGCTGGCCCAGAAGGCTGACTTTAGTCACATCACCACTTAAATAACGTTTGGCTATATTCGCGGTTTCAATTTCCAGCGCCATGGCAGTGCCAAGCAAAGTGCGTATATTCACCGGGGCACTTCTTTCACTTAATAATTCCACTTCAAAGTCATACAAACTGGACAAGGCTTCCCTGCCTTGCATGGACTTGAACTTGAGCATTTCTCCAAAAGACGTATGTGCAACAACAACCCGGTTCATTTCTATCCCCTTTCCTTTGCCTTAAACGCATTAACCCATGTGAATCTGTTTGCCATCAACCTTGATCAAATCCTCGGCGGTCACCACCGTATATCTGGAATGCACCCTGGCGGTTTTTTCAGCCTCAAAATCAATCATGCCGGCCCGTACCTGCTCCACCCCTTCGGTAACCCTGAAAGAAGAACGGGACATTTGGGAGAGCCGTTCAACAATGGACTCATAAACGTTGCCAATAAAATGAAAGAATCCCACCGTGGAGGTCACTTTTTTACCCAGGTATTCCATTTCATTGACCACACACATGCCCTTGTCAGACTGAATGTTCAATTGCACGCTTTCCAAAGTGAGCGCCTGACCGCTTTGCATGGCAATACCACCCTGGCTTTCAATATCCACCTTGCCTGCACTTACCCGCAACTGTCCGGGAACCTGGAGCAATGAAGCCGCAGGGTTGGCCTGTTCAATCACGGCCAGCAAATACACCCTTTGATGGTCCGGCCCGCTAACCAGTACGGTATCCCCGACTTCAGGGGCCAGCAGGCAACTTGCCGCACGTTTGCAATGCCATTCATAACCGTCACAGCGAACCCTGTATCCGGCCTCATCACCAACAGATTCAACAACACCAATCAGGTGCACCGGATCATATTCATAAGCGGTTTTCATTTTTGCAGCGATAGACATGACAATTTCCTTGAATATTGAACTGTTAAACAGACGGACGGTTGCCCATTCTGGGTTTCCAGCGGGCAATTTCACCATGCTGTGATGTTGTTAAAACCAGCTCCGACATCATATTGATGGAAACATGCCGGGCAAAAAACTGCTCCAGTACGGCACCAAACAGGTAAGGGCTTAAGCCGGAAAATGCGGTTTCATCCAGTTCCAGATGAATGCTTGCCCCCCGTCCAAACACAATTGGCCCTGGTACCGGCAGGCGATGATGAACCGGTTCGACACGGACATGGCGTACCCCGCTAATCTGGCGGGCAATGACCGGATCGGAAATATTGGCGTAAACCTGCAGCATTTCACGCAAAGTCTGGGCACCTTTCTCATCATCCAGATCAGTCAGGCTCAGGTGATTCAGGCCCAAATGGCTGATCAGCCGCCAGGCCATGGCATCACCCGCCAAGGCTGGCCGTGGCTTGCTGGGGCCGCGTAGAATGCGGATACCATCTACCGGCGCCGACACTTTCAGCACAAGATCCTGATCAGAACCAACCGGGATCAGCATGGGCAAATCCCGGTTGGTACACAAAACCTCGGCCCCCAAATGGCGGATATTGGCAGAAAAAGGAGCCTGGTATTGATCCACCAGCGAGACAAACACCTCACTGCCACTGTAAGCGGTACGGGTGCCGTTTAACCGGGCCGTTTCCGATATCACCCTGGGTTCCCTGCGCAGGGAATAATAGGCACCAAAATCGCCCTGGTCCTGGCTTAGCGACTCATAAAATGAACGGAATTCCTGTTCGGGCTGTACCGATTTATCGGCATAGGCCTGCAGCCGTTTCAGGCTGAACACCTCATAATCCATGGGGCGGGTACGATCAACCACCAAGTGGTATTCATGCCGGTCAGGGTTCACCACAATGCGATCGCTCACTTTCCTGAACAGATTGATAACCGGCACACAATGCAGGGCCAGATTATCGGCACTGATATTTCCTTCCAGCTCGGGCATGGACTTGTCAAACAGAAAGGTCAGCTCAAAATCCCTGATCCCGTTTTTTTTGTCTTGCGCCTGTTCCCCCGCCAGCGAGGCGGGCAGCTTCAGGCCTTTTTTCAGCTTGTTCAGGCTGAAAAAAAGGAATCTGGCCGGAAAGGCAAAATATTCCTGGATAATCCGGTACCCCTGAAAAACACGGGCATCCGCCGGTAACAAAGACTGTTCAACATCAAAGCCTTCATGTTTCAGACTGTCTGCATTCAGGCGGTTCAGCCAGCGCAGCGGTTTTTGCGTATCATGGCACAACACGGCAACCGTATGCGCCATCAACAATTCCAGCAAACGGTACATATGGACATCCTGCCCGTTCAGGTGGAACATAAGCTGGTCCAGATTCAAGCTATCTATTGTCTGCCCGCCCCGCAGCTGAATCCGGACACGCAAGGCACTTTGCACCGGACGCCCCGGGTTATTCAGGTTTAACCGTTTTAAAGGCAGGTCTGGTGGCGTTCCCGTCAGTTCTGCCGATGTTATTTCAATCGGATGCAAGGTCAGGTCATGCCCGGTCACGAACTCGCAGGCAGTTTGTTCACCCTTGGGCAAACGACTGCGCAAACCCGTTCCTTTGGGTAGCGAAAAGCCTTTGGCCAGGCTGCCTTCCTGCATATTGGGCGTAAACTGCACCACCGCCATGGAAGGGGTGGGCGCAACATAATTCGGATACACCACTTCCAGCAAACGCTGGGTAAACTGGGGAAACTCGGCATCCATTTTCATATGGATACGCGACGTCAGGAAACTGAAACCTTCCAGCAGACGCTCTACATAAGGATCAGCCACTTCTATCCCGTTCATGCCCAAACGGCCGGCTATTTTCGGGTACTGTCCGGCAAACTCCTTGCCCATCTCACGGATATAGGCCAGTTCACTGTTGTAATAATCCAGAAACCGGTTCTGCATCACTGCGCCCCCTGCTGTTCGCGCAGATCCATATGACCGCTTTCCAGATCAATATCGGTACGGAACATGAATTCGCGCGGGTAAGGATTGCACCATAACTTGCCTTTGATAAGCAAACTCAGCACATTGTGGTGCTCCAGCACATTCTTTTCCGTTATGCAGCTAACCGCCAGGCTTTCTGGCAGGATACGTGGTTCAAAACGCATGATGGATGCGCTAACGGACGCTTCCACATCGGTCCAGTCTATTTCGGACATGCTTTTTCCTGCCAACGCAGCCACCCCGAAATTCAGGGTGGAATTTTTTACATGGGGCCAGGCAGCCAGGTCATGGTCGGCGTCAAGACTGGTTGTATTCAACACCCAGCGCAAATCACGCAACACCGCTTTGCGCAGGGCTTCGTAATTCATCATGCCATGATCACCCCCCTGCTCCTGCCGTTTATCGGGGCTGTCATCGCTTAAGCGATCCAGCAGCGCGGGCTGCAAGCGATCTTTTTCACCTTTGCGCAGGGGTTGGTGGGATGAAGGGACATTCCGCATTGTTATCTTTCTGCCACAGCGGTATCAGGCAAGGGTTCAAACCTTGCACTGCGCACATCCAGAATGGCCTGTTCCGAATCGGGCAGCAACCACATTTTCTGGCCAATACCTGCATAGTCATTTTCCGAGAGGGGCTGCCACTCGGTACGTCGGGCCAGGTTGGCGGCGTCATCAAGCATGGCGTAAGTTTTTCCGGCGGGGGCCGGGTATCGTACCGGTATCAGCCCGGCATAGTTGCGCCCGTCATGCAGCGCAATGTCCGCCTGTGCCCACAACAGGTCAGTCAACCCCTGGGGGGCAATAAACGCTATCTGGGCAATCTGTTCAAAAGGAACCCAACCATAACGGCCGTTAACAATCAGCTCACACACCGGGCCAAGCCGCCCGTCACCATCACATAACCACGCAAAAGCCAACGGCTGTTCCTGCCCATTGGTTTCAAGCTGCCCGGCAATGGCCGGGGCTTTTTCCATGGCCAAAGCCCTGAGGTTAGCTGCCTGTGTTTCATCGGGCGTTTTCAGCGCTTCTATCTGCAGTGCCATCCAGGCAGGCGGTTCGGCCAGCACCTCAGGTGTTTTTTCACCATTGAAAACAGCCTGTCTTTCCTGCTCTGCACGTATCGCGCCACCATAAACAACCGCCAGGGGTTGCGCCTGCGCATTCATTTCAGAACTGAGTTTCAATTGCTCGAAAGCCTTGTCCCAGGCCCCCTGAACCGCCAGTAACTGAAACAGCTGCGCACGCAAATCGGCATTGGCAGGCTTTTTTCGGATAGCTGCTTTCACACTGTCAACAAGCCCGGCAAGAGACTGATGATCAAGTGAACGCAACATGGTAATTTGAGACATGAAAAAGATCCATTACAGAATAATGGGCCAACAGACTTTAATACCGCTGTTGGCCCAACCAGGGTCAAAGACCCCTTAAAGCGGGTTTGCCACTATCAGGCAACAATTTTGTTTTGCTTAATATCATAGGCAACAACAGACTCGGCACCTTTACCACCCTGTTCTGTCTGCTCCCAGTATTGCTGCTTAACTTTGGCAGCCTGGAATGCATAGCTCACCATCATGGCATCACCATCCTGTGAACCGGTGTACTGCACTGACGTTACCAATACATCTTCCAGCGTGATACGAGAGTATTCAATCTGGCTTCCACCTGCCTTGCAAACGGAAACTTCGATCTTACCCAGGTGTTTGCCAGTCGCACAATGTTTCATGACAGCAGGTGCCGCACGATCAATACGGGCAACAACGTTAAGGTCGTTGAAACTGGCTTTGCCAGTACCACCACCACCACCGGTTGACATGGAACCGGGTTGTGTTGCACCCCATGCGAAAGACTGAATATCAGTCCAGTCTTTATGGTTTGAATCCCTGGACTCACCATTTGCACCTTCAATTTTCATAAACATATCAACAGCCACGACTTTCTCCCTTCAAAATTAGGTTGATAACACTATTAACAACAAGAGGACAGCCCTCCTGGACGAACACATCATAAAATTCAATTCTCGTTCTGCTTCAATGAGGGCAGTTTAGAAACCAGGCGCAGGGATACGGTCAAACCTTCAAGCTGATAATGCGGGCGCAGGAAAAAACGGGCCGAATAATAACCCGGGTTATCTTCAATTTCCTGTACCTGGACTTCAGCGGCAGCCAATGGTTTGCGCGCCTTGGTTTCCTGGGATGAGTTAACCGGGTCGCCATCAACGTAATTCATGATCCAATCGTTAAGCCAACGTTCCATGTCATCACGTTCATTGAACGAACCGATTTTGTCACGCACAATGCACTTGAGGTAGTGGGCAAAACGGCAGCAGGCAAACAGGTATGGCAAGCGGGCCGACAAACGGGCATTGGCCGTGGCATCAGGATCGTTATATTCAGCCGGTTTCTGCAGCGACTGGGCGCCAATGAAAGCGGCAAAATCAGAATTTTTGCGATGTACCAGCGGCATGAAACCGTTTTTGGCCAGCTCGGCCTCACGACGGTCGCTAATGGCGATTTCCGTCGGGCATTTCATATCCACACCGCCGTCATCCGTCGGGAAGGTATGGCAAGGCAGATTGGCCACCGCACCACCCGACTCAACCCCGCGAATGGACGTACACCAGCCGTACTCTTTAAAGGAACGGTTGATATTGGCCGCCATGGCATAGGCGGAATTGGCCCATGTATAGCGCTCATGATTGGCGCCATCGGTTTCCTCTTCAAAATCAAACTCATCAACCGGATTGGTACGGGCACCATAAGGCAAGCGCGCCAGAAAGCGCGGCATGGCAAGGCCAATGTAACGGGCATCTTCCGATTCACGCAAACTGCGCCAGGCGGCATATTCGGTATTGGTAAAAATTTTGGTTAAATCACGCGGATTGGACAATTCCTGCCAGGAGTCCATTTGCATGACGGCCGGGTCGGCCCCTGAAATGAACGGGCAATGGGCAGCGGCACTGATACGGGCCAATTCACCCAGCATTTCCACATCGGGCGGGCTATGGTCAAAATGATAGTCACCCACCAGGCAACCAATCGGCTCGCCCCCAAACTGCCCGTACTCTTCTTCATAAACCCGTTTAAAGATGGGACTTTGGTCCCAGCCCACCCCTTTATATCTTTTCAGGGTACGGCCCAGTTCTTTTTTACTGATGCACATGACCCGGATTTTAAGCAGCTCATCGGTTTCGGTATTATTCACCAGATAATGAAGCCCGCGCCATGCCCCCTCCAGTTGCTGGAACTCGGCGTGATGCATGATCTGGTTAATCTGGTCGGTCAGTTTCCGGTCGATTTCGGCAATAATGGCCTGGATGGTGGAATAGGCATCCGAAGAAAGGGTAACCGTATTCTCAAGTGCCTGCTGCGCCAGTGTTTTGACGGCATTCTCAACGGCTTCACGGGCCTGATCTGTTTTAGGCTTGAACTCTTTTTGCAAAAGTGTTGCCAGTTCATTGGCAGGCAGGGTTGCCTGCTGATCCATTGATTGAGGTAGACTGCTTGTATGCATGAGTGATCCCGTTAGCTGTTGTTGTCCGTTTCTTCAGAGTTGGCAGGCAAACCACCCTGCTCCACAGGTTTGGGCGCCACGGCAAGCGTATTGAGTAAAGCCGGATTCTGCAAAACCTGGTTTATCAGTTCTTCGGCCCCGGTTTTGCCATCCATGTAAGTCAACAAATTGGCCAGCTGGGTACGCGCTTCCAGCAAAGCCCCCAACGGCTCAACCTTGCGGGCGATATTGCCGGGCGTAAAATCATCCATGCTGTCAAAGGTCAAATCAATGCTTAGCATGCCCTCGCCGTTCAGGGTATTGGGCACCTGAAAGGCAACACGGGGCTTGATCCCTTTCATCCGCTCATCGAAATTATCAATATCCACTTCCAGAAATTTACGGTCTGCAATATCTGCCTGTGGCTCATTGGATTTCCCGGCCAAGTCAGCCATGACCCCCATCACAAACGGCAGCTGGATAGTGCGTTCGGCACCATAAATTTCCACGTCGTACTCAATCTGTACGCGTGGTGCGCGATTGCGGGCAATGAATTTTTGCCCGCTGTTATATTTATTGATGCTCATTTTTTTCTCCTAGGCACTGAGACAGGCATTGCTCTTGTTCAGTCGCTTAATACAATTAATCATCTTTGGGCATCCATGCTTCAAACTGTTCTGCACTGACGGGTATCAGATTCTTCAGAATTTCATGGAAGTTCATCGGAATGGTCTGCTGCACCCGCCTGAGAAGAAAGGGAGCAGGATGGCTTGGTTCATTCACTTCAAAATAACTGCTGACTTTTTCCAATGCCAGCATGGCATCTTCCCGGGTCCTGATTTGTACCTGTTTCCAGGAAACGGGTCGCTCTGTCGGTTCCGGCTCCGGCTCACGGATAGCAGGGGCTTGCTCAGCCTGCCCCTGCCCGTCATGGGCGCCAGCCTCATTGCCTGCATGATGGGCCGCCACTTCTTCCATGGCCTGGGTAATATGGCCCAGGCTGCGCAAAAGCGCTGAAAAATCAGGGGCCCACTCATTGCCCAAATGCCGCGATACCATTTCACGCAGGTTCTGCAAGCTGTTTCGCGCATTTATTAATGCCATCACTTCGGCGGTTTCATTCTGCAGTGCCTGATTCAGCACCTCCTGAAGACGGACCCGACCACCGGGATATAAATCGGGCTTGGAACCGTCCAGGACAGACTCGGCATCCCTGAGCGTTATCTGTCCATGTGCCCCCGACAACAACAGGCAAGAGCGCAAATCCTTGGCCACCCCCTGCATATCCGCCAACGCAACCAGCGCATTGACCCTGGGCAAAGGATCTTCATAACCATCGTCAACCAACAAGGGGTATACATCGGGCCAGAATTGCTGCAAGACATGCTCAACCAGGCCAATGCCCGCGGCATAACCAACAATACCTTTGTGCATCGTCCACGCCCAGGTCAAGGCGCCTAGCACCCTGAGATCACAGGTCCGTGCGCACAGTCCGGCTGCTTTTTTTTCAACCTGATGCCAGTCAGGTGCCTGTGCCTGAATAATGGTGCTGCCAAATTGCTGCTCGGGCTTTTCAATGACAGACTGTTGAAGATCAAGAAAATCCGCATCGTATTCCAGATTGCAGCCACACTGGTTTTGACTGAATAAATCAATAAACGGCTGTTTCATAGTGCCCACATCGTATACAACAATTATTAAATTTCCATGACGGATTTATGAATAAAACACTTAAAAAGCAACTTTTAACCTAAAGCAAAATATTTTTTGTTTTAGAAAAACAATATCAAAAAAAATTGAACAACACGATTCAATATCTTTTTAATTTGACTTTAAATTAAAATTTATAGCTGACGGTTATTTCCTGACGGCTTTGCAAATCAACGGTTACCGTATGTACAGGCAAGTCACCATTGCGGATATCTATCACATGGGTTCCCGGCGACAGCTTAAGCACACGCAATGGCGGACTTGCTCCCCGTTTGCGCCCGTTAACACTTACCTCTCCCCATGGCTGAATCGCAAAGCTGACGGTTGCCATTCTGGCCTGTTCCTGTTCTTTCCGGCGCTGTTCTTCTTCCCGTTTTTCCCGGGCCAAACGTTTCTGCTCCTGCTTTTCCTGCTCGATGGCCGCCAGACGCAACTGCTCCTGCTCCATGTCATGCCTGCGTCGTGCTTCTTCTTCAGCTGCCTGCAATGCCAGGGCAGCCTCTTGTTCCTGCAACTGCATTTGCGCTTGTTGTATCTGTTCCTGCCTTAACTGTTCTTGCCGTATTTGCTCCGCTTGTATCAACGCCTGCTGATTGATACCGGCCATTTCCGGCTCTTCTGACATAACAGGCGACGGCTCATTAAGCAAACTTTCCTGCGCAGGGTCCACTGTCCCGGCAACCCCCAATCCCGGTATGCCCGTGACGGCTTCCGCTACAAACCGCTCCGGCTGTTCCTCCTGCCTCTCCTTGCTGTCCGGTATTTCTTCCTGCCCGGCAGCCAGGCTGACCGGTGGTGTGTCGTTTTGCAGCGTTTGCACGATTCCGGCACTTGTATTGGCCGCCTCTGTTTGAGAAACATTGCCCGTATAAAAATATACGGCAACGGCAGCCCCCGCCAGCACCAACGCCATCAGGGCCCATACTGGCTTGCGCTGTGCGTTTTTTTGTGACGCCAGATATTGCTGCTGAAGTTGCAAACTATCTGTCGGCAATGCATTTTCCTGTTTGCCCGCAGGTTGTTCTTCATCGTTTTCATGGCTGCCCTGCGCGGTTTTGGCAGGCAAAACCGTCTGGGCCGGCGACTGCGGTTCAGGCTGTTGTTCCGTTTCCTTCCGTACGGCCAAATCCGGCCGGGTCTGCCCATGAACCTGCGCCCCAGACATTTTCGACAGCGGCGGTGACTGTGGTGGCGGTGGCGGAACAGCTTGCCGGGTGGCTACGGTCTTCTGGACAGCAATAGGTTCACGGCCCTGTATCTCGGCAATATCCGCCAATCCCATTGCCACCACCAGCTCATCAATTGAACGCAAGCGTACATTAGGCTCCAGTACGGTTGCGCAATCAATCGCCCGCAGGAAACGGCGAGTAAAACCATTTACCTGACCGGATAAAGGCGACAGTTCATCCCTGATCATCCGTTTCAATGCGCAAACCGGGGCTTGCTTTAAAATCAGGGTCCTGAGCAATATGGCAACCCCATAAACATCCGTCCATGCACCAATCGCCCAAGCAGGGTCATTGGCATGCTGCTCAAAGGCGGCATAACCGGCCGCATAGTGATTGCCTTCGCCCTGATCCTGCCATTGCTCTGCCGTAACAGGCAATAAATGAGCCCGGCCGGCCCTGTCCAGAAAGACAGTTTCGGGTGAGCAGATCCCATAAATCCGGTTTTGCTGATGCAAACCCTGCAACACGGGCCAGATATCCAACAACAGATTCTCAAGTTCAATCTGTGTCGGTTGCTCCTGCCACAAGCGGGATTGAGACAGGCTGACCCAGTCAGGACTTATTTGTTTGCTCAACTTGGAAATAGACATATTGATTACCTGTTATTAACTTGCATCAGCCAACAAATGTTTTCATTTGAGAGGGGTTGGCAAAGAGCGTATTGAATAAAGTGACATTCAGGCTGCCGCCATGCACCAGCGTACGCTGGCCGGCACCACTGGCCTGGCTGGCCCACCAATAACTGTTATGGGAATATGGATTGAAGTAATCTCCCAGACCGGGCCAGGAAGACACCTCATCAGTGATTTTTTCAATCGGCGCCGTTTCATGACCGGAATTCAGGATATCCAGAATAGCGCTGCCCTGGCTGGCTGAAGCCGCCTGCAATCCGGCAGAACGAACCAGCATCGGGGTCATACATACCCGGGCTTCCTGAATCGCCTGTTCAAACTGTGTAATTGAGCAGCCATAGCGAACCGCATTAAACAATTGACTGCCCAGATACTGGTAAAACCTGGCTGAACCCTCTATCAGCTGTTTATTGAAATCATTAACAGCAACCGGCAACACCGCCAGTAAAGGATACAGACGACCCACCCTGTCACGACTGGGTGCAAGACAGCCCATTTGCACGACATTGCTGTCCTGGACGGACAACACAAAATTCCAGACGGGTGCTTTCAAGTAGTTCTGTTCACTATCCGCCACCTGCGTGCCTTTCAGGCTTAACAGCCCCTGGCTGATCCAGCGATGCCAGCCATTCATTAAGGACGGGTCAAAACGCCGGTGTACAAAATCTCCCGAAGATGGAATTTTCCCGTACCAGCCCAAAGAAGCCGCCAGCCTGTCAATACTTATTCCTGTCATACTCACCCTTTTCCCGGACATGAAAAACCGCGCATTTCGGCCAGCCTGAATGGACTTTTTGCAGAATAGGCGGTGAACTCAAGCGTGACCGAACGGCCCCCAATAGAAAAAGTCGCAATGGTCACTTCCGGTGATTTGCCCTGCCGTATGCTTGCCCTGTCCAGCATGCGGTTCAGTGCCCAGGGGCCACTGGTAGACAGGCCCGAGGCACCCGTTTGCGGCATCAGACTGATACTGACCTGATTACTGCCCCTTTTACCGGGCCATTCAACCGTTGTACCCACCTGTGGTCCATGCGAATAAATAACCGTTTGACCATCCACATCCATAATGAACTGGGTGATGTCAGGGTCCATATCCAGCGGCCTTATTGAAACCCTGAAAGAAGGGTCTGGCCGGCCTGCCGCAAAATAAACGTCACGAATCACATTCCCCCTTTCAAACGAACCCAGATAATTGGCCATCCCCCCTTTGCTGCCATCAATGCCTGGCTTGAAACGCAAGCGGGAACCGGACACATCCACCAAATGACGCAGGTTTTGCTGAAAGAACTGGTCCAGCATTTGTTGGGAGCCAAAAAAACGCGCGAAATCATTGGGCGCCACATCTTTGGCTGAATTGGCAAACGGGTAACGGCCGGCAATCGCGCGGCGGCAGAAATTACCCAGAATGGCATTGACATCTTCGCCCATTTTTTCCTGCTGGATACTGCTCAGCTCTGAAGAAGCCTGTAAGGTCAGTACGTTCAGCATCGCCCCGATTTCTTCAGGCAAACGGCCTGACTCTGCCTGCAGTTTGGATATCACATCTGCAGGCGGCAAGGGGCTCTGGCTACGCAAAGCCGTATCTGCCGCAGTCAAATAGGTATACAGCTCATTCAGTAAAGCAATGGTGCCTTCAATCGGCACCGGAACCCCCTGCCCACTGCTTGTAGCCAATTCCCGGTATTTAACAAAATGGCGATCCACCATTTCTTCCAGTTTTTCGGGCGATGCATCCTGGCGAATGGCATTTTCCAACCCTACCGGGCCAAACATCTGTTCCAGTGACTGGGTGGAACTGCTGACCCGTTCTTTGGCCCTGTCCACAAAAGAACGCTGGTTATTGTCATCTTCACGCAGCAGCGTTGTTTCATAGGCAACCGCCTTGACATACTTGACCAATGGCGAATTGCTTGAAGATAAACTGCGTGCCACTTCTATGTTTTCAATCAGGCTAGCCGGTTTTCTTAGTGAGACATCGGCAAGATAATGATCCCAATGCCGTACATAATCATTGAAATATAAACGTTTTACATCTTCAAGCACTTTCTTGCGGTGATCATCTTCACGCCCGGCCTTGATGTCCAGTATCCACTCATCGTCCTGCGCCAGCTTCAGGGCAACCTCCTCAAGCCTTTTATTGAAAATATTCCAGTACCCGTTATAGGAATACAAACCGGAAATACCCTCGTTCAATGGCTGGCCGCTAAGCCGCTGAAAAACGCTGGTTGCTTCGGCCCCGCCCAGAGAAATAAGGGTACTGGGTTTGATATCGGCAGAAGCCAACAGGCGCTGCATCCGGCTATAGACCCTGACTGGCAGGGAATGCCGGTCAAGATTGGCCTGAACGCGCTTGACCAGCTCTTCATTTTTCTGGAAAGGAGAGGTTTGCACCCCATTACCCAGCAAGTTGTCGATGTGATTACCCAGACGCTGATATTCCACCCGGGTATAGTCAGCCGGCAAACGTTCCTGCATCAGGCCCAATACCCAGGTTTTCAGAAACACCGGATCATAGCGGGAGGTATCATAAAGCATCTGGTAAGCCCGCAATGCCTCGTATGAACGCTCCAGATCATTCGGGTCCGCCCGCATCAGGGCACGTTCAATCTGGTGCGCAACCTGTGGCAGCAATGCCTGCTTAAGCGTATCAGAATAAACCGTACCCGCTGCCGCCTGGACTTTATAACCCTGGTACAAACCAAAACCGTAACTGAAAGGGGCATCATCCGGCTTGAAATCCGGGCCATCGGGCAAGTCTTGTGTGGCATTCATGAATGGCATCAGGCCAAGCACATCTCCTGCCCGGGTAATTTTGATATCCTGCCCCAGTTTGGTGAAATCAGGCAATTTATTGTCCACATATTCCAGGTAAGAGACATTATTGCGATAACTGTTCAACCAGGCCAAGATACACACAAGCGTCAGTGTGGCCATGGTGCAGTACCCGGTCCACTGCATGGTACGGTAGCGTTTTTCCCATTTAAGGTTCAGGCCGGCCAGGCCGGATTCCCTGAACACCACATCCTTAAGCAAACCATGCAAAAAATAACTTTTACCCGCTTCTGACGGTAAATGTGCCTGTCCGGTCTGTATGCCTTCTATTTTCAGGTGTTTTTTCAGCGGATCGGTAACCTGATCAAACGTCGCACCCCCCTGGGTACCACTGGTAAAATAAACACCACGCGGCAGCACGGCTGATTCAAACCGTGAAGAAGCAAACACGTCACTCAGGAAATACCCCAGAATAGACTGCAGGCCGGCAAATTGCTGGGGCAACAAATACGCCAGGGCACGTTTTTGCTCATCAGGTTCATTACCCAGGATATCGGGCATGGCGCTAAACAATCGTTGCTTCAATAAGCCATACTCGGTATTGTAGGCATCCAGCAATTTAAAACCCGGTTCCTGTGACTGTTCATAAGGGAACGTAAAACCCCACACCTGCTCCAGCTCCTGCCGCTCAAGCGTATTAAAATAAGCCTCAAACCCTGATAGCAAATCAACCTTGGTTACCAGCACATACACTGGAAACCGGATACCCAGCTGTTCGCGCAACTCTTGCAGGCGCCGGCGCAAAACGGCTGCATGCTGGGCCCGGTCGGTATCATTACTGCTTAACAGGTCGGCCACACTTACTGTTAACATGACCCCGTTAATAGGTTGCCGGCCCCGGTATTTTGCCAGCAACGCCAAAAACCCGCTCCACTCCTCTTCATCGTTAACCGGGTCACTTTCATGCGTGGTATAACGCCCGGCCGTATCCAGCAAAACGGCATCATCGGTAAACCACCAGTCGCAGTTACGGGTGCCACCCACCCCTTTAAGCGCCACTTTGCCAAACTTGTCAGCCAGCGGGAAATTCAGCCCTGAATTGATTAATGCGGTTGTTTTACCGGAACCGGGTGCGCCAATAAACACATACCAGGGCAACTGATACAAGTGCTGTTTTGAAAACATGGAAAAGACCGACTGCTTTTGCGCGCCTTCAAAACGGACATTTTTCAGCAGATCAATCGCTTCATCGAAACGCTCATTCAATATCTTCAGCTCGGCTCTTTCCGTCTCAGGAAGGCTGTCCAGGCCGGTATCCCTGGCCGGTTTGCGCAAGTTGCCCAGCAATTGTGCATTCAGGCGGCCTTCCCGCCATTTTCGCCAGATAATGCGCAATAACCATATGGAAAAAATGGCAATAATGACATACATACGTACATCGGCACTTTCAAGCGGATACCACTGATTAATGGCCAGCGACGGGCCAATCACCCAGATCAGGTAAGACAGTACTACCAGACCCAGAAACGTCCATAGGCCGGTACTGAACAGAAAACTGAAAACACCACTGAAAATTGAACTGATAAAACCGCTAAACATTAGTTATTCTCCTGCGCAGCAGGGGCAACTGGAGAAACCAGCAACGTAATTTCAACACGACGGTTACGGGCACGGTTGGCAGCCGTATCATTGGGCACCACCGGGTCTGCCTCGGCCTTGCCTTCGGCACGAACCCGCAACTTGTTAAGCAGACGCTCATCCAGCAGTTTCTTGACCGCATCGGCCCGCGCCTGTGACAGCTCCCAGTTGGAGGGGAAACGCACGGTCTTGATGGGAACGTTATCGCTATACCCGCTAACCAGAATATTTCCACCGGTTTCGTTCAGGGCATCGGCCACCCGTGACAGAACGGGTAAATATTGTGAGCGCACCGTATCAGAACCAGACTCAAACAAGCCGTCGCCCCGCAAAACAACCACACTGCGATCGGCTTCATCACGCACGGTTAACAGGTCTTCCCTGATTTCCGGTGCCAGAAACTGCGCCAGACGTGCCTGGCTGGCCACCGGCACGGCAGGCTGCGCCATGACAGGTGCCGCAAGCTGCACAGTGGGTGGTTTCACCTTGATAATGCTGGCAAATAATTGATCGGAACGGTCTCCCAGTGACCATGAAAAACCCAGATAGGAAAACAGGCACAGGGCCACCGACATAACCGCAACCACCCACAAAGGAACGGGAAGACGTTTAAGCTGGTTTTGTACCGGCTTGTCTTGCCAGTGCCCTGACAAGGCAGAAGGATATTTACCCCGCGCATTCTGCAAAACAAGCAAAAGGCGCTGGCGCAGGGTTTCCAGTTGGGTACGGCCATTATCAGCCACCCGGTAACGCCCTTCAAACCCAAGGGCCAGGCAGTAATAAAGCAATTCCAGCAAATCAATATGGGGAACCGGATTCTGGGACAATTTAGCCAGCAACTGAAAAAACTTCTCGCCACCCCAGGTTTCATTATGAAAAGTCACCAGCAGGCTGTTGGCCGACCAGGCGCCACCACCGCCCCAGGGCGTTAAGGCAGCGGCTTCATCCAGTGCGGTACACAAACAATAGCGCGCGCCCAGAATGGTTTCATTACTGATACCGGCATGCTGGGCACGCAACTCAAACTGGCGGATTTCATCAACCAGCCTGACCCTGAGATCGGACGGTGAGGGGTGAGCACGGGTACTGCGGATTTGCGGTATTAAAACCAGCAAAGGATTTGCTGCAGCTACCAGGGTATTGGAACCACTAATAACATAATCATCGGCACGCAAGCCCTCTGGAACCGGGTTGGCTTCCTGCGCTGCCGACCATTGCCCCATTTGTGTAGCGTTATAATTTCCTGCCAGCATGTATCAATTACCCTCGTTCCTGCCTGATCGCCCAGAATTCAAGGGCAAGCCCGGGAAACTCACCCGCCAGATGAAGGGCCAGGGCACCGGTTCTTTCCAGCTGTTTCCACATTTCACCGGTTTTTTCCAACGAAAAATAAATATGCCCGGCACTATAAGGAAGCTGACGCGGCACATTCGACATCAATCTTAATGAAACGCCCGGCAACTGCAGATGAACCAGATCACGAATCCGCTCAACCGGCCCCAGTTTTGCCTGTGCCGGAAAATGCATGCGCACGGTTTCAGCAGGCATATCGGCATATACGGCCAGAATAAATTCCGCACTGTGCAGCAATTGCAAATCAGGCACCTGCCCCACCCGTAAACCGGCCCCCTTGTCATGCAAGGGAATCCGGATAGCCTGCTCATCAAGAATACTGGTTAAGGCGGCACGCAGGATTTCCAGCAAAGGCAAAAAGCTGGCATGAAGCCCATCGTGTATATAGGCCGGAAAACTTTTCATCCGTTTATCTGGCCGGGTAAACGTTGCCAGATCACTGGCCAGCATCAGGAAATCATGAAATACACGCTCGGGATGCAGATGCGCCAGGGTCATCATGTGCCAGAATGCCCCCCGATAGCGGTTAATGGTTTCCAGAATCATGAACTCTGATACTTCGGCCACCCCGCTACGGCCAGGTTGCTGCAAACGATTGGCCAGCAACTCGCTACGCGCCTCAAGCAAACCGGCAATTTCCTTGATATATTGATTCAACACAGGGCTGGCTGCATACGACAACACCGGTGGGATGTAAGTCTTATCAAGCATGACTTTACGGTCATCGTTTTTTTCACCAATGATGCCGATGGGCATGCCTATCCACTCATCCCCGAAATCGCTCTCCAGAATCAGGCGTAAACGCAACCTGCCCGTCTGGATAAGCGCGGTGCCCATGGATACGTCACATACATCAAAAACCTCTTCTTCAATCACCGCATAACGGGCCAGAGAGTCATCGGCATCATCAAACACGACATCTTCCGACTCGGCGCGGTAACGTGGCAAGGCAAGATAAACCCGCTGCCCGAACGTGCCGGCCGGTACCTCCAGCGCAGCCGGACCGGCAGCACCATGAAAACTGAAAGCGGTGCCATCGGGCAATATGCCCCTGGCATGGGTAACAATAATCTTGCCCAGCAAGAGCGCATCGGTATCTATTTCAAGCTCACGAAAACCCCAGAAATAGCCCTCTGCACTTTCTTGCCGGATTTGGGCATTGCTCGCCAGATAATGTTCAAACTGTTGAAAATGATGCGGGCGTAAAAACATGCCCTCGGACCAAACTACCTTGTTTTTAATATTCATGCGTATTGAAATGGTTTAATCTGACTTTGCATTACGGTTCAGGCTGATGGACTTTTCATCGACATCAATCACAATGCGTGCTTCACTGGGTGAAAAATGCCAGAACTTATATAAATTGGTGGTTTCCGCTTCGGGCAGCGATATGAGCATCCGCCATTGACTGTTATTCAAATCACGGAAAGCGGCTATCACACCCAATGATTTAGCCTGGATATTTCCCATTGCCCTGACAAGCTCCGTTTTACCCGGGCGAAGCATGACGGAGCTGATTTCAAGCAACTGCTCTCCCAATACCTGTTGGGGGTTCTGTTGCAAGCTGAAGAAATCTGCCGTTTCAAAAGCAGTACTTGATTTAAGCTCGTAAACGGTAATTTTTACCGGTGTGGCAACCCCCCTGTCATTCCGGTTAATGGTACTGGAGGCTGTTAACTCAACGACATAAGGAACAGCCAGTTTGTTTTCACTGGCCGCGCATCCGGCCAGCAGCGCAAAACAGGTAACCATACCCAGCCGTAGCAATACGGATTTCAATAATCGGGCCAAAAACATAAATTTATCAATCCAACTTTCCCGCTTATCAATTTATTTTTAATTTGAAGTTTTTAATTAAACTTACTTCAAAAGCAAACATTTACGTATGTGGCAATTAATAAAGCAACATATTTCTGTCATGTTCGTCAGTTAAGATTAATAAGCATATAAATCATGACAAAAAGCTGTCATGACAAAAAATCATATTTTTATTATCAAACAGTTTTATTACACCCACATTTCCAAACATAAATTTTATGAGCAAGAAACTTTATACACGCACCATTGGCACCATCATCGTCTGCCTGCTTCTGGGCGCCTGCTCCGCTACGCCCAAAGCACCGCCAAGCCCTTACTCTCCCGAAGAAGAACAGGCCCTGCAGGCATTGGAAACGTCTTTTTCAAATGGTGAATATAAAGCGTTGATCAAAAACATCAGCACAGAACCACTCATGCTAAGCGGCTCATTGGCTTTCCGCTCGGAAGCCCTGAAATACCAGGCTTTCAGCCAATGTCTTACCCGGGCCAGAACCGCTTGTGGAAGGACTTTCAACCAATTGCTGGCCGCCAACCCCAACTATCAGCTGACCGAGGCGGAAAGCACTCACCCCATATGGGGCCCCGTATTCGAAAGGGAAAATAAAAAGGTACAGGCAACCCGTTTACGTATCCGCACGCAAATGCCTGCCAAACCATAAACACCGGCCACCCGGCCCTCAATAGACGCCACACATGATTACACTATCCATTATCAACAAAACAGAGCCTGCCAAAGTGGCAAGCTATTCACTCAATTCACCGGGTGCCACTGTCGGAAGCAATCCCGACAATGATCTTGTGCTTAGTGACAGGGATCAATCCGCTGGCAAAGTACAGGCTGTCTTCAGGGTGGACCAACAAGGCAATGCCACCTTGATGAATCTAAGCAGCCTTATCCCGGTCTCGGTCAGCGGCATTTGCCTGTCGTTCAGGCAGGAGATACCGGTGGAAGAAAATGATGAAATTATGATTGGCAATTTTGTATTGCGGCAACAAGACCAAGAAGCCGCCAACACAACAGCAACGACTGTCGCGGTACCCGCAATACCGGCGGTAATGCCACAAGCGCCTGCCATTGAAACAACGGCAATAATGGCACAACCAGCACCAGCACCAGCACCAGCACCAGCACCAGCACCAGCAGAGGATATTTTTGCCGATCTGCTTAATAGCCCTGGTGTCATCCCTGTGGGTTCTTCACCACAAGACAACGCCCATCCGTTTGACATGGCCAGCGCCACCAATCGCAATCACCCTGATCCGGTTTCCCTGCTAACACCACAGGGCGTGCAACCATATGGCAACAATGACCCGCTTAACATGCTAAGCAGTGATGGCAACGACCAACATCGCAACAGTATTTTTTCCGATACCAGACCAAGCACCCTCCTGCACGACAATGCACTGGCCGCGCACCAGGAAGAGCAAATAACACAGGCACTGAAACAGGCTGCCTACAGCCAGCAACTTAATACCCCCCCTGAAAAGCAATAAGTACGATAAGCAAGATAGCCCTCTTCCATTGCAAGAGGGCTTGACTGCCAGCTTACGGCATTTCTGGCTGCACCAGCTGCCAGCCATAACTGAATTCATCTTCTTTGGCATCCAGCTCAAACCGGCTAATGGTTTCACCATTCATGGTAGCCGCCAGAATTTGATGGCTGATTTCAGGCAATACGGTATTGGTCAGAATGGCATCCACCATACGTCCCCCCGACTCAACCTCGGTGCAACGCGCGATAATCAGCCGCACGGCACGATCACTCACGACCAGTTCAATGCCATAATGGGCCCGGATTCTTTTGCCAATTCTTTCAAGCTGCAAACGAACAATATTGCCCAGCATCCCGTCTGACAGCGGATAGTAAGGGATGACCACCAGCCGGCCCAATAAGGCAGGTGGAAAAACCGTCAATAAAGGATCACGTAAAGAACCGGCCAGGCCTTCGGCATCAGGCATCAGGTCTGGGTCTTTACACAAATCCATAATGCGTTCGGTGCCCACATTGGCGGTCAGTATAATGACCACATTACGAAAATCAATCTGCCTGCCTTCGCCGTCTTCCATCCAGCCCTTGTCAAAGACCTGAAAGAAAATCTCATGTACATCCGGGTGCGCCTTTTCCACTTCATCCAGCAAAATAACGCTATAAGGGCGGCGACGCACGGCTTCGGTCAGGCGTCCGCCTTCCCCATAGCCCACATAGCCCGGAGGAGCACCTTTAAGGGTGGAAACCGTATGCGCTTCCTGAAACTCACTCATGTTAATCGTAATCAGGTTTTGCTCACCACCATAAAGTGCTTCTGCCAGGGCCAGGGCCGTTTCGGTTTTCCCTACGCCACTGGGACCACATAGCATAAAAACCCCCACTGGCTTGTTCGGATCGGTCAGGCGGGCCCGTGATGTCAGCACCCTGCGGGCAATCATGTCAAGGCCATGCCGCTGGCCAATAACACGCTGCTCCAGCGTATCGGCCAGCCCCAATACCGATACCACCTGATCTTTCATCATGCGGCCCACCGGAATACCGGTCCAGTCCGCCACCACGGCAGCAACCGCATTGGCATCCACCGCTGCAAAAATAAGCGGACGTTCTCCCTGCAACGCCAGAAGTTCTGCCTGTATCTGGATAAGCTCATCCCTGAGCGCATCCTTTTCCCCGTCAGCAATTTCTTGCTGCAACTGCTCCCTCAGGGCCAGCAAACCATTAACCAGTTCCTGCTCTGCCTGCCAGTCGGCTTCCAGTATGGCCAGTTTTTCATTGGCCTGCACCAGCCGGTTCTCCAGCTCATGGATACGCTCACCATTACCCGCTCCCAATTGCCGCTCACGCATGGCAATCGCTTTTTCTATTTCAAGATGCTCTATCTGGCGCTGGACATTTTCCAGGGCAGATGGACGTGCATGCTGGCTGACCGCCACACGGGCGCAGGCCGTATCCAGCAAGGCAATGGCCTTGTCCGGTAACTGGCGGGCAGGAATATAACGGTGGGAAAGACGTACCGCAGCCTCAATCGCTTCGTCCAGCAACAATACCTTATGATGCGATTCAAGGTTGCCTGCCAGGCCACGCAACATAACCAGGGCCTTGGTTTCATCGGGCTCATGCACCTGTACCACCTGAAAACGGCGGGTCAGGGCCGGATCTTTTTCTATGTATTTTTTATACTCGGCCCACGTCGTGGCACCAATGGTACGTAACTGCCCCCGCGCCAGTGCCGGTTTGAGAAGGTTGGCCGCATCACCCGTACCCGCTGCGCCACCGGCACCAATCAGGGTATGGATTTCATCAATAAACAATACAATGGGCTTTTCACTTTTCTGGACTTCGTCAATCACCTGACGCAGGCGTGATTCAAACTCGCCCTTCATGCTGGCCCCCGCCTGCAGCAGGCCAATATCCAGCAAATATAAGCTGACCTGCTGCAAGGCAGGTGGCACATCCGCCTGCGCCAGCCGAATTGCCAGCCCTTCGACAACCGCCGTTTTGCCAACACCGGCCTCACCGGTCAGCAAAGGATTATTCTGGCGGCGACGCATTAAAATATCAATCATCTGGCGAATTTCGTCATCACGTCCCGAAACCGGGTCTATCTCATTGTTACGGGCCCGGGCGGTCATATCCACCGCATATTGCGCCAGGGCAGACTTGCCCCGGCTTGCTGAGCCCGACTGCCCTGCCACCGCAATACCGTCCTCCGGCATGACATGACTGCCTTTATCTTCTGCCGACCCTTTAACAATTTCCGGCAATTCATCGGCCAGGACATCGGGCACGATTTTACGGAACTCGGGTGAAATACCATAAAGAACGTTACGCAATGAGCTTGTTTTCAGCAAGCCCAGCATCAGGTGTGCGCTGCGTATTTTTGCCGCCGCATACTTGAGGGATCCATACACCCACGCCCTTTCAACGGCACTGTCAATATGTTCGGACAAATCGGAAATGGAGGCTGCCCCCTGGGGCAGTTCATCCAGTGAGGCAACGATACCTTTTTCAAGTTCATCTGTTTTAATATTGAAATATTTTATAACACGCTGAAAATCACTGTCATGTTCATGCATGATCTGGTGCAGCCAGTGCACCAATTCCACATAAGGGTGGCCCCTGAGTTTACAGAAGGCGGTTGCACCTTCCAGTGAGCGGTAAAGTAATGAATCCAGTTTGCCGAACAGGTCTGTCCGATTGATTTCTGACATATTGATTTGTACTAAAAACAGGCATTTCCAAGCAGAAGCATGGGAACGGGGATTATGAAATGAAATAATTAACCGTCAAACTAACAAAAAAATATGACGGAATCATGAAGGCACACGCGTTTTAATAATTCATTCATATTTGAATGATACGATGCCAGTTTTGCTATTGTCAGCTCAATGGACGTTTCACCGCCTGCCACGGTCATGAAGACCCAACAACTGCCCCCTGATTTCTGGCAAAAACTGGAGCAGGAACCTTACCGCTACAGTTTCTACCATATACTGCGCTGGCTTGATGCCCGTGGCGGTACCCGTAAACCTTTGGGCAGGGACAGTCTGCCTGCACATGAACCGGTACGCCTGCGACAGGAACCCTCACTAAGCTTTGCCCCCTCTACGCTAAGCCAGATGAGCCGGAACAAGAACGGCACCCCCGTCATCTCTGTGCTTAACTTCGGCCTTTTCGGCCCCAATGGCCCCCTGCCGCTGCATCTGACCGAATACGTCCGAGAACGGATTTTTCATCATCGCGACCATACCTTATCGGGCTTTGCCGATATTTTTCACCACCGCCTGATTACCCTGTTCTATCGGGCCTGGGCCGATGCACAAAGCACCGTCAGCCTGGATCGCAAAGAAAACAATTTCACCCGCTATATTGCCAGCCTGATTAACCTGGGCGAAGCATCCCTGCAAAACCGTGATTCTGTCATGGATCACGCCAAATATTACTTTGCCGGTCATTTAATACGCCAAACCCGCAACCCGGAAGGGCTTACCCAAATCCTGGGTCATTTTTTCAATATTCAGGTTGCCATCCAGGAGTTCGTTCCTCAATGGATCAAGCTTGAGCCTGCCCAGCAATTGGCACTGGGCGGTTCCCTTGGGCTGGGGCAAGATACTATTTTGGGTTCTGCCGTGCGTGATGCCCAGCACAAATTCAGGCTTAAACTGGGGCCTTTAAGCCGCCAACAGTTTGACGCTTTCCTGCCCGGCACCAAAAATGCCAGCCAGCTGGTCCATTGGCTGCGCCAATATATTGGTATTGAATTAAGCTGGGATGCGCTGCTTGAACTGGATAAAAATGAAGTAAACGGGATCAGGCTGGGACAGGCCACTCCTTTAGGTCTGGGCTCATGGCTGGGCAAGCGTGACCCCGATCGTGGCCATGCCCGCGATGTGATTATTGATTATGAACAACGCTTTCGAAAAAATCGCTAATAACCAATCGTCACGCCATCCGGGTTACGCGGGTCAGAATAGCCATACAGGATATTGTCCCGGATCTGGATGGTTTGTGTACGCCCCATGGAAGGTTTAAGGGCAACGGTATAGCCTTTTTCCTTAAGCAAAGCCAGGGTATCAGGGCTAAAACCTTTCTCTATGCGCAGTTCATCGGGCAGCCACTGATGATGGAAACGGGGGGTTGACGCCGCCTCGGCCGGGTTCATGCCAAAGTCGATACTGTTAAGAATGGTTTGCAGCACGGTGGTGATAATACGTGCGCCACCCGGACTACCGGTGACCAGCCAGGGCTTGCCATCTTTTAACACCAGGGTGGGTGTCATGGAAGACAAAGGCCGTTTTGCCGGTTCAACCGCATTGGCATCACCGCCAATCAAGCCAAACGCATTGGGCACACCCGGTTTGGCAGAAAAATCATCCATTTCATTATTCAGTAAAATACCGCTTTCACCAGCCACAATGCCGCTGCCAAAATTGAGGTTAAGCGTATAGGTAACGGCTACCGCATTACCGTTTTTATCTACCACTGAATAATGGGTGGTTTGGTCACTTTCATAAGTTTGCGGCTTGCCTGGCAAAATCTCTTTGGACGGGGTGACCTTATCAGAAGAAATGGCATTGGCCAGGCTGTTGGCATAGGCTTTTGAGGTCAGGCCTTTTTGCGGTACTTTGGCAAAATCCGGGTCGCCCAGATATTCGGAACGGTCGGCATAGGCCCGCTTCATGGTTTCGGCCACCAGAGTAATGGTTTTGGCGCTATTCAGCCC
>LFRM01067510.1_pt1 | contig 26277 bp, 28 predicted proteins | sample 618341 | NCBI WGS metagenome assembly LFRM01 (sample SAMN03654438, study PRJNA283298) | anaerobic digester metagenome | isolation source: pool of bioreactors CSTR01a, CSTR02a, and CSTR03a thermophilic anaerobic... | place: Denmark: Kgs. Lyngby | collected 2014-05-21 | reverse complement strand
AATCACATTTATACATCGTTTTTCTGCATGGTAGACGTTATTGAGATGGCTGAACAGCATACATGAAAGGGTATACAGGCTGGCTGCCAATATGGCCGTTTTGGCGGCATCCCCGGTTCCGATTCGGGCGGTCAGGAAAAAATCCCTTATCCTAATCTTATCTTTAAAGTACACAAGATAGCTTAAATTTTTCCGGTAGAATTCGCGCCCCCTTTTTATAAATCCAAGAACTCCTTCATCGGGTGCGTGTGTTTTTTCTGTTGAATGTTTTCCCCTGCCATCCTCAGAAACAGGGGCTGCCCTTTCATGTTGAGATTTGGGCTCATATCTGAAACGGATCAAACCGGCTAAAGCCCTAACGTCTATAAAAAATCTGTTTTCCCCTTCCCTTATCAGAATTCTTATCTCCCACCGAACCGTTGTCCCACATATAAGAAAAAACAATATAAAAATAAGCAGCAACGCAATCGACAAAAACACATCAATGCACACCCCATGCATTTTTTTCTATTTTTTCACCGTATAGAGAAAAAATACACGGGTGGCGGACTTTATGCAATTTCTTCTTTATCAAGGGGAGGAAGATCCTGAAGGGATGTAAGCCCGAAACTCTTCAGAAAAGCAGGTGTGGTACCGTACAGCTTGGGCCGTCCGGGAGCATTCAGCCTGCCTACCTCCTGAATAAGGTTTCTCTCCAGTAACATGGCTATCGAGTGATCGCACTTTACTCCCCTGAGCTGTTCAATATCAGCTTTTGTCACAGGCTGTTTATAGGCAATTATAGTCAGGGTTTCAAGGCAAGCTTTGGAAAGGCTTTGCTCCTTCCTAATACCGGTAAACTGCTTTATATAATCCGCATATTCAGGACGCGTAACCAACTGATAAGTATCCTCAACCTGGATTAATTGCAGCCCCCTCCCCTGCGATGTAAAAACATCATTCATTCTGTCCATAAGCTTTCGCCCAACTTCAACATCGATTTTTAACAGATCGGAAATATCCTTTATTGATACGGGATCCCCCGAAACGAATAACACCGCCTCAATTATCGCCATCATCTCTTTTTCGTCCATTTTGATCCCTTCCTTTGTATCACAAAATCCGAAAACGGTCTATGTTGTTTAATCTCTATCCAACCCTTGCTTACCATTTCCAGCAGGGCCATGAAGGTAACAACTATGAACAGGCGGCTGCGCTTTTTGTCAACAAGCTGGGAAAACATTATTTTACTCCGCCTTTTTAATGCAAGCCTGATCTGCTTTATTCTGCTCTTCAGGGATATGGGTTCGCGTTCAATACGGCGTACATGCTCGGTTGGTTCTGCCTTTTTCTCCCTGCCCAAAAGTTCAAGCATCGTTCTATACATATCATGCTTTGTAAAATCTGTAAATTTTATATCCCATTCCTTTGCTTCCACCATCTCTTCCGGCAGCTTGCTGAACATATTCGTATAAATCATATACCTTTTGGATAACAGTTCGCTTGCATCCTTGTATTTCTTATACTCCTTAAGCTTTTGAATCAGCTGCTGCTGTGGGTCCTCTTCCTCCTCATCATCTTCCGGAACCATCCTGAGCAGTAGTTTTTTGGATTTTATATGCAGCAGGGTTGCAGCCATTACGAGAAACTCGCTGGCAATATCCATATCAAAAACTTCCATTTGATGCAGATAATCCAAATACTGGTTGGTAATATCCGATATTGAAATATCCTCAATATTCAGCTTTGATTTTGAAATCAGGTGAAGAAGAAGATCCAGCGGTCCTTCAAAAACATCCAGTTTAACCTGATATGTCACCCCATACCCCTTTCCTTCTTTTATTGCAGCAAAAACAGCACATATCCCTGCAATTGCATCAGCCGGTTGTATATCTGGTTTGCCGGGACACCAACGATTATATCAAAAAGACCTAAAAAAATAAATATAAGGAGAACAAACAAGCCGTATCGCTCATACTGCCAGAAGAACCGCACATTTTTTCTGTAGAACAGTTCCCTGAGGATATGGTAACCATCAAAAGGAGGAATCGGAATCAGGTTTAGGATTGCAAACAGAATATTAAGATGAATTATTCTGACAACTATATTCCATAGTATGCCCAAATCATCCACAAATAACTGAACAAGGGTAAGTACCAACAGCGTAAGGATGGACAGCAACATATTAGCAGCCGGTCCGGCCAGTGAAACAATGATATTTCCCAACCTCCTGTCCCTGAAATTTGAAGGGTTAACCTGTACGGGTTTTGCCCATCCAAAGCCAAACAATGCAAACATTATAAAACCCAGCCAATCTACATGGGCCAAGGGATCGAGGGTGAGCCTCCCCATGTTCTTTGGAGTAGGATCTCCAAGACGATAGGCACTATATGCATGAGCAAATTCGTGAAAAGCTATGGCCAAAAATACCGCAGGCAGGCTCAGCAATATTTCAATTATATTTATACGCATATGTGGTTTCCTCCATTTATCAAAGTCTGTAGGCCATAAATCATAACATATCAATCGTCTATACACATTGTACATTATTTACTGTTTTTATGTAAGCCATATAATTCTTTTTTCAACATTCCTGGCCTGTTTTCCCAATAAAAAAGATCGGCGCTGAGATTGGCAACCATATCTCCTTCGCCGATCCGCTTTATTTTCCACCCTTGCTTCATATGATATAGACCCAGGCTAACATAAACATCACCAAGGAAAAGAAAGGGATTTAAAGAAGTCACCTATCGTTTTCAGTTTTTTTTAACCAGCTATGAAAGATCTTGCCGAAATAATCCAGCACACCTGCAGCTTCCACCGTTTCACCGGCAACGAGGTCTACTTCACCCATCTTTTTCCCGTTGCTTTTTACCGTCAGCTTCCCGATCCTTTGTCCTTTTTCTATGGGTGCTTTCAGGGGCTGCTGCAGCTCAACCTCTCGCTGAAACTCCTTTGGTTCTTCCTTCTTCAACAACACCGACAGACTATCCCCGGCCAATCCGCTAATGCTGTTTTTTTTGCCTCCGGTCACCGATACTTCTTTTTCAATAACCTGACCCTTTTTCACCACTAACATCGAGTCATAATTTGCAAAGCCGTAATCCATAAGCTTTCTGGCCTCGTTAAATCGAATCTGTGAACTTGGGGCCCCCAATACAACCGCTATCAGCCTAAGATGGCCCCGTTTTGCACTTGCTGAGATACAGTGCCCTGCTTCATCGGTATATCCGGTTTTAATACCGTCGCATCCTTCATAAAACCTTACCAGCCTGTTTGTATTGACCAGCATTGTTTCTCCATCCCGCATATAATCAAGCCAGATCGTACTCCATTTAAAGAAATCCGGGTATTTTAGAAGCTCCCGGCTCATTATGGCTATATCATAGGCGGTTGTGTAGTGATTCTCAGCAGGCAAGCCGGTACAGTTTGAAAAATGGGTATTCTTCATCCCCAATTCCTGCGCCCGCTGGTTCATCTTCTGTACAAAGGCTTCATGGCTGCCGCTTATTTTCTCGGCCAAAGCAACGCTGCCATCATTGGCAGAAGCTACAATAACCGCCTCCAGAATGGTTGAGACGGGGAATGTTTCACCGGCTTCCAGAAAAACCGTTGAACCTCCCATACTGGCTGCATGCTCGCTGACGGTTATGGTATCATCCAGCTTTAATCTGCCGTCCTGAACAGCCTCCATGGCCAGCAAAAGGGTCATAATTTTGGTTATACTTGCCATAGGACGCTTCTCGTGGGGATTCTTTTCATATAAAATTGTACCGGTTTCATAATCCATCAAAAGAGCCGATTTTGCTTGTATATCAAAAGGCAGCTCGGCCGTTGGTTCGGTCGTCGCCATAACGCCGGTCGGGGTGAACAACAGAAGAAGTATGAGCACCCAGGAAAGTATAATGCGCTTAAAGGTATCCAATTCCATCCCTCCTACCGTGAATATGTCATCTGTGATTATGTTTTCCATTGTGTAGAAGGGTTATACGCTACAAAATACCCGTAAACGACCATACGGGGATTGCTGCATCAAACCGGGATTACAGATCCTGAATAAGGCTGAACACAAGGCTTGTAAGTAAGTGGGCCGCCTTCGATGCCGTCTCAATCACTTCCTCATGGGTTAAAGGCTTATCCAGAATGCCGGCAGCCATGTTGGTAATGCAGGATATTCCCAGCACCTTCATACCGGCATGTACGGCTGCTGTAACCTCGGGTACGGTGGACATTCCCACCGCATCAACACCCAGCTTTCTCAGCATGGCTATTTCAGCAGGCGTTTCATAGCTTGGCCCCGGCATCATGGCGTAGATCCCCTGCCGCAAACTTATTCCCATCTCCTTGGCCTTATGAAATGCAAGCCTGCGGAGTCCAGGATCGTAGGCATAGGTCATATCGGGAAATCGGGGGCCCAAGTCATCCGCATTCCTACCCCTCAGCGGGTTAACCCCCGTCATATTGATGTGATCCTGTATGACCATCAAATCCCCCGGTGAAAAGTCCGGGTTCACTCCTCCTGCCGAGTTAGTAACTATTAAGGTTTTCACTCCCAATCTCCTCATCGCCCTGACGGGGAGGATCACCTGTTCCATCCCGTATCCCTCATAATAATGAAAACGCCCCTGCATTGCTATCAGTGCCTTCTTCTTAAACTCTCCGACAACGAATCTGCCCTTATGTCCTTCTACCGTAGTATCGATAAAGCCGGGGATATCCCTATAATTGATAAAAACAGGCCTTTCAATGACCTCGGTAGCATCACCCAAACCGGAACCCAATATTAAGCCTATAACCGGTTGGATATCTGTTCTCTCCTTTATAAAGCGGGCAATTTCGTCATACATTGTCAGACACTCCAATCCGTGTTTTATGATGGCTTGACCCATACTTCCGCTACACTGTATGCATAGATATATGGCTATACATTATTCTATCAAAGAAGAAATGATCTATTCAATATTGGATGATTGACAACTTTATTCAGAAAGATGTCTACAAAAAGAGATTCAAAAATAAAGGGTACAACAAAGGTGTCAAACAGGCCGGCAAGCAAAAATGCAATTATTATAAGAAAAAACTTCGACGTGTAGGCTGCTGCCCTTTGGAATTTTACCTGTCTGCCGACATAATGTTTTCGCTCCCTGAAATTCTGAAGGCTAAATCGCAGGGATATAATACCCATTATTACAATACAGGGCACATGGACGAAACACTGGGGCAGTATACAGCAGAGAACGAATAAAAAGCCGTTAAATCCGTAATAGTCAATAAAAAATGCAACGACAAAGCCCAGCAAAAAGCCGCGGATTCCTATAGTTATCAGCATAAAGGGGATACCGACATAGTGTAAGCCAAAAAGCCATATGAAAAATGCGGTTTGAACGTTGCGTAAAACAGAATTTAAATAGGTCAAACCTTTATCTATATGTGCTTGATTTTTTAACAAATATGAATGCTTGTACAGGTATTCCGCCAGGTAAGCCTGCCGTTCCGAAGATATGGAGTTTACGGTAAAACCGCCGGCAGCTATCCCCGTAATAAATACAAATATCAGCAAAAGATACAGCAGTATATTGCTTTCGACATGGAGCATTATATCGGTTTTTATTTTAACAATATTCAATCAATGTATCCTCCCCAAAAATCTCATCACAAACGTCTCTATTGATTACTATGATTTTTTGGGGGGTTTTATAACCTGTCCCTTTGGCGATATTGAATCAGAGAGCTGTAATTTTTGGAAGACCATAGCGGCTGGCAGCACCCAGCGTATAAAAAAAGTAGGGATCTTCATCCAGCCCCCTTCCCATTGTAGTCGGACGTAAGCTGTAATGATCCAGGGCCGCCCGGACATCGGCACCATCCAGAAATATAATCCTGTGTTTGTCCAATAAGCCGTTTTCTTTTAACTGTTCCATAATCCTGATACGGCTTTTTGCATCCATCAAGGGCAATACGAGGGGCAGAGAATGCTGTACAATATCCCTTAAAACCGTAATGGAGTGATGGCTGATTCCCCTGTGACGCCGCCGACTGTCCCCAAAGCCCAGCCTTGGTACGTACACCACATTTCCGCCAAGGCCGGCAATTAAGTTTGCATATAAGCCCAGTTCCAGCCCGCTGAATCCATAGGTCGTACCCGTCCCCAGTATACCGGGCCCCATGGTAATGACAGCAGTCTGACAGCCTTCTATGTCCAAAGCAGCCTTTAATGAAGTATAAATATTAACGCACTCATGATCCCCTCCAAAAGCATTTCCCGAAGTAATTGTAACATCCAACAAGCCCTTATCCTTCAGCAAGGCCACATTCCTGCTAAAACCCACGGGCAACGCTCCATGATCCGTCATTATGAATGCTATGCGAACACTGGAGCCGGAAAAATACTTAATACAGGCGCATAGCGGCACCAGCATACTGTGGAGTTCACCGATGTATACCAGCTTGTTTCTAAAATCCACCGGCTGATCATAATAAGGGTGGTGCGGACTTTCTTCCTCTTCTGATAGGAGAAGCTGCACCTGAAAAGGAGTATATTTTAATTTCATCCCATGTCCCCTGCTTTCAAAAGGAGTAGCCGGACGGTCTAAATTGCAGACAACAAAGTGGTATCCACCGGTGCCCAGGCCAAGGCTGGAGGCCGTTGTGTTTACCAACACCCTATCCCCGATATCCGCCGGCCCGGTGAGGCGGGGATACAGAACGGCCAGCTTGCATACGTGATCAATTGCAAGCTTCAGTATAATGGTTGTTTCATCAATCTTCCCGACCACCTGCTCCACCATTCCCTGCTTAAACTCTATCCATGCCGGTATCCGCATCCTTTTTCATCCTCCACATTTCATCAATATGCCGAAGGAAGGGGGTTGTTTCAATAAACTTTGAAATAGAGTAATGTTCGGCGGCAAGCTGTATCAATAACAGTACCGACGCTATAGCAAATGCGGGTACCGGAGAAAGGACCCTGATTGTATAATAACCCAGCATGCCGCCCAGCAGGTTTGCCCCGGTATCCCCCAGCATATACCGCTCGTTCATTTCACCCTTTATGTAAAAGGGAACTGCGGCAATAACGGGCAAAAATATCCGTATATTGCTAAACCGGCCCAACAAGGCCAGTACGACCAGCAAAAATAAAAAAACCTTGATAGCCCTGCCGGGTCTGAGATCCATGAGATTAATAAAATTAATAAACAGCAAGAATACCAGCGCGTATAGCAGCCGGTGAAAGACGTGAGAGTAATAATAACACGACAGCACTGCACCCAAAAAAACGGCTATAATAAGTTTAATTCCTCCGGTTGACAAGCCTCCCTTTAATATCACCTTCATGTGTCCCATGATTCCCCTGACCTTTCCATCACCCAGCATGTCGTCAACGATTCCCAGTACCACCAGCGAGACAACCGCTGCTAAATAGGACAGACAATCGGCTTTTACCCCTTCCAGCAGGAAGGGCAGCATACCAAAAAGGCATGGAAACATCAAAGCCAAGCCCATCCCGGTAACGACGGGACGACCCCTGTAGTTGCTGATATGCCTCCCGTCAGCTTTTAAGATTTCGTAAATCCTGGGCACAAAATACCTGGCTGCCATACAGGCTATTCCAAAGGCTAATATATGTTCAGCTATGCTCATACCCCCCTCTTGCCGCTACCCTTCCCCAAACCTTCCGCAATAATACCATCATAATATCCCGGAACTGCCTGGCTCTGTGAACCATACCCGGCCAATCCATACCCGTGGCACTATGGGTCATTTGAACGTCCACTTCGCATATCTTAACACCTCGCTTTAACAGATCCACCGTCATTCCGAATTCTATTCCAAAGCCTTTATACCTGAAAAATTCCGGTTCAACAACCTCTCGTCTGAATCCCCTTTGTCCCGACAGCACTGCTTTGAAATCCTTACCTGTCAGCATCCGCACACCCAACCTTGCCAAACCTTTAACCAGGCCGAAACCTTTTCCGGGTAGATTACCGGCAAAGCGGGCTATTGTTACGTCGGCCCTGCCTTCATGTATCGGTCGGATGAGCTTAACCGCCTCACCGGCGCTTTCTCCCAAATCGGCATCCAGAAGTAAAATAATCGGACAGGATACGGACTGTATTCCCCACATCACCGCATATCCCTTCCCGTAATTTTTCCCCAATTTCAGCAGCCTGGCCCCTTCCTGCTTAGCAATTTCGGCAGTGTTATCGGAAGAACCGTCATCCACCACCAGTATTTCATGAATATACGGAATATCCTTAAGAGCCCTGATGGTACTTCCAATGCAAGCCTCTTCATTGTATGCTGGAATTACTACTCCCACATTCTTTCTGTTGTTATGCACCGTCAAACTCCTCCCGCCCAGTTTGGGCCGAATACTTAACCGGCATCATGATGCCTCCTCATCCGATATATATTGCGACTCCGGGCCAGCCTGAATGGACTCCAATACGGCAATCAATTCCAGCTTTCCCGGGATGGTATCTATGTTTTTTACTGTAAAAATGCCCATATTCCTGTATTCCGGAATGGCACTTCTGCCTATTGAGGCCGGTTCCACGGCTATGACTTGCAAACCAAGACTATTCGCGGCCTGTATAAGGGCTATATCAAAATATTGATCCCCATTCATCTGAGATTCATTATCCCGACCGTTTCCCAACAATACAATAACATCAATGCCGCCGGATTCGGTGAAATCATTTATGATGCTGATAAGATGCATTTCTTCAATCCGGTTCATCAGCGGAGTTGCACAGCCGTCCGCAATACTGAATACAAGCTCCTCGGCTATTAAACCATAAAGCCTGTCCGGCTCTTTCGTCTCCTCATTAAAAGCTTCGGATACGGCAGTCACATCCACCCTCCGCCTAAACAGCTCGGGCCAAATTATAATACCGGATTCAATGGAAGCGCCTGCCAGCCGCAGAAACTCTTCCAGTTCATAGCAGGCATCATCGGCACCCATGCATATCATGGAAATACTAATTCCCATTAACCTGTTTTCAGTTAACCTGGAAAACAAATAATTGCACATTGAATCAGCCTGTTCCTTTTCTTTTTCAATAGCTTCCAGGCTGGTTTTGAGCATATCGGCTTCCTTCCGCAAAGCCGAGAATTCACTCTCTATTTGACGCGTAATCAGTATTTGCTGCTTTTCCAACACATCCTTATTCTCCAGGGTTACTCCGATTAAAATCCCAAGGCCCAGGGAAAGGAATATTCCGATTAGGAGTATGATGTAGTATTTCATATGCAGCATATTCACCACCTAAAATCCAAGCAGTAGTTTTATCCTCAGCGCCAGCAGACGATACAGCTCTTGAATCTGTGGTGACATCCGGGCTACCAGAAGTATGGGGAACATGGCAGAAACAAAAAGGGCAGCTATATAGCTCGGCTGAATGCGATTTTTATAGAGTTCGCTTACCCCTTTGGCATCAACGATTTTGTAGCCGACCTTCATCCTAACAAGGAGGGTACTGGCCATGCCTTTACGCCCCTTTTCCAAAAAATCAACCATGCTGGTGTGGCTGCCAACTGTTACGATCAGCTCGGCTTTGTTTTCATATGCCAATATAAGAGCAACATCCTCGCTTGTACCTGCAAAGGGAAATTCAACGGCCTTCAACCCCATCTTCCTGATCCGCTCCATCCCCGGGCATCGCCCGTCGGGATAAGCATGTACGACGATCTCATCGCAGCTTTTCAGGCACTCATCGCTTACGCTGTCCATGTCTCCTATAATCAAATTGGGCCTGTAGCCGAATTCAAGCAGGGCATCTCCCCCACCATCCACTCCAATTATCACCGGGCGAACCTCTTCTATGTACGAGCGGATGGCTTTTAAATCCTCCAGGTAGTTCCTGCCCCTGACCACTATCAATACGTGTCTTTTTTCCATCCTTGTCCTTATGGGAGGCAGCATAACGGGGGAAATAACGATGTCCTTTTCTCTGGCCGCATAATTCAGTGTATTATCGATAAAATCCCTCAATACCTCCCATATATTCTCTCTGGCATCTGCCATCTTCTCCTCAATTTGATTTTTGTCCAAAAACTTAATACGGCAGATAAATTTATTGTTTGCCCGTAGACCATTTTCATCAATCTCCAGATAATCATTCTCCTTTATACAATTGAAAGCTTCTTCCCCGATATTATCGACAATCGGGATGCCAGCATCCGAAAGTATTTTCGGACCGTAATTCGGATATTTCCCGCTTATCGACTGAGCCCCGTTTACCACCGCCTTTACCTTCCTCTCCACGAGATGTACGGCTGCCACTTCATCCAAGTCCTGATGCAGTATCACCGCTATATCTCCGGGCATCAGCCGCTTTATAAGCTCTTTTGTCCTTTTGTCCTTTTTGGCACGTCCTTTTATCATTTTTCAGACATCCTCGTCACGTTTACACCTATCAAAAGCAAAATCCATTCTTCCCTTTATTTATGGTTTACATTGCCACATTAAATATACATAAAAAAACAGCCCGTTATAGGCTGTTGTTTTAAATCAGAATTGACGGGCGGATTGCGCCTTGAGCCGCAGCCGATCCGCTATCATGGCGATAAATTCTCCATTGGTGGGTTTCCCCTTTTCATCATGAATTGTATAGCCGAAGATCTTGTTAATTGTTTCTATCCGGCCCCGATTCCATGCCACTTCTATGGCATGGCGAATTGCCCTTTCCACCCTGCTGGGAGTGGTATTAAACTTTTCTGCTATCATAGGATATAATTCCTTTGTAATGCCGCCCAGCAAATCCATGTTGTTTATAACCATAAGTATTGCCTCTCTCAGATAGTGATAACCTTTAATATGAGCCGGCACCCCAATCTCATGAATTATATTCGTTATATCTGATTCAAGGGAAGAACGGTTGCTATAACCAGCTTTAACGGGGGAAGCAGCAAATGTTTGGGATGCTTGATTAACCGCAAATACAGGTGGCTCTATATCCGCAACAACCCCAAAGGTCAATTCTCTTATCCTCTTTACAAAAACCTCCATATCAAAGGGTTTTACGAAGTAGTAATCAGCTCCCAGGGCAATCGCTCTTTGGGTAATCTTGTCCTGCCCAACAGCGGACAGTATTATTATCTTAGGCATTTTTTCAATTTTACTGTTCCTTAGTCTTTCCAATACGCCCAAACCATCAATATGGGGCATTATGATGTCCAGAATAACTACCTCCGGCTGAATGTTAATAATCATCTCCAGCGCTTCAATGCCGTCGCTGGCAATGCCTATGACCTCCATATCATCCTGCTTTTCCAAATATCTGCGGACGATATCGCAGAAATCCTTATTATCGTCTGCAATTAACACCCTTATCCTGTTTTGCATTATCATGTTCCCCCCTCAACAATAAAAAAATACATATTATTGCTTTCTTTTATTTGTTTTCTATTCGACACTGGTTCAAATATCCCTTCTTGGCGAAAATAAAAGGATTGTCGCTTTAACACTATTTTTGATGCAGGGCGTCAGCCTATTATTTTTTTGCTTTCTTCCAGCATCCACTCTATGAAAATACCGTATCCCTTTTTTGGATCATTTACAAACACGTGGGTTATGGCTCCCACAATTCTTCCGTTTTGTATGATGGGACTTCCGCTCATACCCTGTACTATACCCCCAGTAAGTTCCAGCAATTCTGGATCGGTTATCTCAATCACCATTCCCTTTGAGTTTGGCCGCTGCTGGTAATTTATTTTCTTTATCTGTACATCGAATTCCCTTATCCCCCGGTCATCCACCGTTGTCAATATGCTGGCTTTCCCGGGGCGGACGTCATGCTGGTAGCAAATAGGCAGGGGTTCGTCATAATAAAAGCTGGGCAACGGCTTGTACATCTTACCGTATATACCATATTGGGTATTCCTTAATATGCTGCCTATCAGTTTTTGTTTCCCTGAAAAAACCCCCTTCAGTTCTCCCGGTTCCCCCCGCTTTCCCTGCTTGATATCAATGATTTTGGATTCCATTATTTCGCCATTTTTTACTGACAATAAAGTGCCGGTATCCAGATCGGTAATAGCATGGCCAAGAGCTCCAAAACATCCGTTCTCGGGATCGTAAAAGGTTAAAGTACCAACCCCGGCCGTACTGTCACGAACCCATATGCCCAATCTATACTTGTTATCATGGTGATCTATCGCCGGATTTATGTGGGTCTTAAAAATAATATTCCCCCTTCGCACGTCCAGTTCAACCCCATTATCTTTCAATTGATTGACAAGTTCCGAAAGATGCTCGGCATTCTCTACGTAAACTCCGTTTACCCTTTCGATAACATCACCAGGCCTTAGACCGGCTTCACCGGCAGGATAGTGGATGAATCCTTCAGGATCCATTACTTCTGATATGCCCACAACCAATGCTCCCTGGGTGTATAGGGACACGCCGATGGAATTGCCCCCCGGAAATATCTTTTTGACAGGCTGCACCTCTATTTTCATCTGTTTTATCGGTAATATGCCAAAAAGCTTAAAAACAAGCTCCGCACTTCCTATATTTACCGTCTGTATGGTCAATGGCTCCTTCATGTTGAAGTTAGCCTGATCCTTTAATGAGCTGCCGTTAAATTTCAAGGCATCCACATTATCCCCTTCAATTTTTACTATAAACGGCAGACCAAAATTCAATATGTGGATGTCTCCTTCAAATATCTGCAATTCCGAGGGAATATCTTTAATGTTCCGAATGAACGGTGAATAATTGACCAACAAGAATATAACAGCCAATAGAATGCCCAATGCCTTTTTTGCTCTGTTTTTTTCCATGCTGCCTGTCTCCTGTTCATTTATTTATTATTCACAACTTAAATTAACCCCAAAAATTCCGACTTATTCATGCTAATTCAGTGCAAAAAAGGCAAAAAAAGAGAGGGCATTTACCCCTTTTTGACAGTTTATCATTAATTGATAGCTTCCTTTATTTCCCTTGCCGACTCGATCAGTTCCTGAGCATGCTCCAATCCTATCTGGCTGATCTCGGCTCCCCCGATCAGCTTGGCAATCTCATTCCGGCGTCCTTTTTCATCCAGCAAATATACCATCGTACGGGTATGACCTTCTTCTATTTGCTTTTCTATCTTGTAATGAATATCGGCCATGACCGCAATCTGCGGAAGATGGGTGACGCAAACAACCTGATGGGAATGGGATAAGGAACTCATCTTTTCTCCGACAACACTGGCTATCCTACCGCTTATGCCCGTATCAATTTCGTCGAAGATCAAGACAGGTATATCGTCAATACCGGCAAGAACGGTCTTAAAAGCCAGCATCACTCTTGACATTTCACCTCCGGATATAATCTTTGCCAGGGGTTTTAAAGGCTCACCGGGATTTGGTGATATGGTAAACTCGACCTTATCAAAACCCTGGGATGTTATAAAGGAGGCATAATCGGTTCCCTCGTCGGGAGTCGATATGGATACTTCAAACAGGGTCTTTTCCATCCCCAATTGGCTCAATTGCTCAACCACACGCTGCTCAAACATCCTGGCCGTGGCCCTTCTTTTGTGCGATAGCTGGATGCAAGCTTCAACCAATTCACTGTAAACCTTCTTTTCCTGCCTGGCTAATTCTTCAAGCCGATCCTGCCGGGTTTCGATGGACAGCAGTTCATTCTTTAACCTTTCCTTTAGTTCCAGTATTTCCTCAATTGTATCCCCGTACTTCCTCTTCAATGAATTTATCAACGATAACCTGCTTTCAATCTCATCCAATCTGTCGGGATTATAATCAAAGCCGTCCCTGCAGGCTCTGATCTTATCTATAACATCTTCAATTTGGTAATATATATTGTCAATTTCCCGTGATATCTCTGCAAACATATCATTTAAACCGATGATCTGAGACAAACGCTCCTTTACAACGGCAATTTGGTCAAATACGGCCATTCCCCTTCCGCTGCCCGAATATAAGACATCATACGCTTCGTTTATAATCTGATTTATTTTTTCTGAATTTTGCAGCAGCGTTCGTTCCTGCACCAGCTCATCATCTTCCCCCGGCTTGAGCCTGGCGTTTTCGATCTCGTTTATCTGGTAGGACAGGAGATCCTTCATTCTCTCACTATCCCTTTCGGACCTGGATATCACATCCATCTCATTCAGTATGGATTTCCATTTGGTATACAGGACACCTACCCTTTGTTTAAATTCAGCTACCCCTTGCCCACCCAATCGATCCAGAATTTCAATGTGATATTCAGGATTTAAAAGAGATTGGTGCTGGTGCTGGCCGTGGATATCAACCAGCTGCTGCCCAATTTCCTTCAGCACCGATAGGGTTACCGCCTGTCCGTTTACCCGGCATATACTTCTGCCGCTGCGAGACAGCTGCCGTGTAAGCAAAAGGCTTCCATCCTCCTGAACGGTTATGCCGTATCTTTCCAATATTGGAACTATCTTCTCGGGTTTTTTCAGATAAAACATCCCTTCGATCGTTGCCAGATCCTTGCCGGTCTGTATCATCTCCCTATCCGCCCGTTCCCCCAATATCAATCCTACAGCATCAATTATAATTGATTTCCCCGCTCCCGTTTCTCCGGTCAGTATGTTAAGCCCGTCCCCGAATTCGATTGTAAGGTTATCGATCAGGGCAAGATTATGAATAGATAAATAGCTGAGCATGGAGTCACACCTCCACCCGCATAGAAAATCAAGCCTATTTGATCAGCTTATTAAAGCGCTCGATAATGTTCAAGGCAGTGCTGCTATCCCTTACCACCACCAGAATGGTATCATCGCCGGCAACACACCCCAGTATTTCAGGCCAGTTCAGGGCATCTATGGCAGCGGCTGCGGCCTGAGCATTGCCTGAAAGGGTTTTTACAACAATTAAATTGTTAGCATAATCCATGGAAGTAACCGATTCAGCAAATACGCGTATCAGCTTGTCCCAGTTTTTTGCATCAGCCTTGTTATCCATGGCTGCGTATTTATAAGTTCCGGAAGGGGTTAATACCTTGATAAGACGCAGCTCCTTGATATCCCTTGAAACCGTAGCCTGGGTCACATCAAAACCATGGTTTCTAAGCTCCTGTGCCAGCTCTTCCTGTGTCTCAATATCCTTTTCCTCGATAATTTTCAATATCTGGCTATGGCGATACATTTTCATTCTAGGAACAACCTCCTTCTATTCCATCTATATCCAGCGGCCTTTCAGTCAGTTTTTCCCTGAGCACGTTAAAAAAGCTGCGTTTCCATATCCGGACAAGCTTTGTTTCAACATCGGCTCTTCCGATATGTATTATATCATCCTTTTTGACAGGCACCCCCTCCTGTCCGTCTATGGTGAGAAAAATATCCCGGGTTTTATCATCGATAAGAATTCGTATCAGATCGTTCGGATGGGTTATAATTGGTCTTGCATTCAATGCATGGGGACATATAGGAGTGAGCAGAATACAGCTCATACTGGGATTGATTATGGGCCCACCCGCCGAAAGGGAATAGGCGGTGGAACCGGTAGGGCTTGATACCAAAATACCATCTGCAGGATAACAGTTAACAAATTCATCGTTTATATACACTCTAAGATGAATTATTCTGGCAAAGGATGCCTTTGCAATAGCAATTTCATTCAAGGCAGTCAATTCAATAGGGGCATTATTCTCCTTAACTATGCTGGCTTTCAGCATCATACGCCTTTCCACGTAAAAATTATTGGACATCAATGAGTCCAAAGCATGGTCAATATCAGAGATCTCTATTTCCGTCAGGAAGCCGAGCCGCCCCATATTGATCCCCAGGATGGGTATCTCAAATCTACAGGCTTGCCGGGCGGCATTCAGCAGGGTGCCATCGCCTCCCAAAACAAACAGCACATCGCATTGTCTAAAAAAATCACAGCCCTCAGCGATGCTTCCCGAACCCACAATATCGTATATTTCGGGCATGACAAACGGTTCAAAACCCCTAGCCCGCACCTTTTCTATGATGAGCCGGGTCTGAATTCCCCCGAGATCTTTTGAAAGATTTGGCATTATTCCGATCTTCTTCACTCAGCCCCTCCTTATTTATCATGCAGTAGTTCGACATGGGCCAGTTCTACTACATAGTCAAGATTCTGCCCGGTTATACACGGTGGTTCGGGCCTGCTGCTTTTATAAATGTGAGTCAAAAACTCAATATTACCTTCCGGCCCGGTTATCGGTGAATGAGTGACACCTTTCAGGATAAGCCCAAGCTCCTGGCATAGCTGGAAGAAGTTCATAAGCACTTCCTTATGAACTGCGGGATCCCGAACAACTCCCTTACGCCCTACCTTGTCTCTGCCGGCTTCAAACTGGGGTTTAACAAGAGCAATGATATCGCTCTTTTCCGCAACTATGGACTTTACCACCGGAAGCACCAATTTTAATGAAATAAAGGAAACATCTATCACGGCGCCCTCAATCTTTTCCGTAAATGCTTTGGGGTCCACATGGCGTATGTTGGTGCGTTCCATGACAACCACCCGATTATCCTGCCTTAAGTTCCATGCCAGCTGGCCGTACCCCACATCTATTGCATAGACTTTCCGGGCACCATGATTTAAGAGGCAGTGGGTAAAGCCTCCGGTGGAAGCTCCCACATCCACAAAAACCCTATCCTTTACCGGGACGTCAAACACCTTAAGGGCCTTTTCTAGTTTGAGTCCACCGCGGCTGACATATGGGACGGGAGAGCTTTTTACAACTATTTCCTCATCCGGCCTTACGAAAAAGCCTGGTTTATCAATCTTTTTGCCGTCCACAAACACAAGCCCGGCCAGTATCGCTGCCTTTGCTTTTTCTCTGCTTTCAATCAGCTTTTTCTTGACCAGTATAACATCCAATCTTTCCTTCTTAGTAGCTGACATAACTTTCCTTTACAAAATCACATAAAAACTTTTTTATGGCAAAAGCCACGCTTGGAGGATCAAGCTTGAGTTCTTTTATTATTCGATCCACCGAACCATGGGGTATGAATGAATCATTTATCCCTAAATTTAATACCGTAACGGGAAGGCGGCAGGACATGACAAACTCGGTTATGCTGCTTCCAAAACCTCCCTGAATAATGTTATCCTCCAAAGTAATCCACCTGTTAATCCGGGTGGACAAATCGTGCAACAAGGACTGATCCAGAGGCTTTAATACCCTGGCATTCACTACACAGGCCTCGAGCCCCTCTTTGCTCAACATACGGGCGGTCCTGACCGCTGTATTGAGCATCCTGCCAAAGCTAATAATGCAGCAATCGGTACCCTCAATGATGATCTCCCATTTTAAGCTGTTCATTGGGGCCCTTGCAAAAGTGCTGTCCACTCCTACATTCCCTTTAGGATAGCGTATGGCCACCGGCCCTTCCAAAGTTAGTGAATAATCCAGCATCTGTTTGAGTTCTTCAGTGTTCTTGGGGGCCAGCAATGTTATATTGGGAATATGGCGTAAGAAGTTAATATCAAATATCCCTTGATGGGTTTCACCATCTTCACCGACGATACCCGCTCTGTCAACAGCCAACACAACAGGTAGGTTCTGTATGCACACATCATGCAGTATTTGATCGTATGCTCGCTGCAAAAATGTGGAATAAATGGCAACGTAGGGGCGGAATCCACTGGCTGCCATACCGGCTGCCATGGTAACCGCATGCTGCTCTGCTATACCAACATCAAAAAAGCGGTCGGGGAATCGCTTTTTAAACTCCATGAGGCCTGTGCCGTCCGGCATAGCCGCAGTTATGGCTACAATCCGTGAGTCCCTTTCAGCCATCTCAACCAGGTGTTTCCCAAAAACAGCCGAGTACGTTTCTCCACCTTCCTCACAGATCTCACCGGTTTCAACATTAAAGGGCGGAACCCCATGGAATAGCTCCGGGTTTTGCTCGGCAAAAAAATAATCCTTCCCCTTTTTCGTAACAACGTGTATAAGAACGGGCCCTCCGATCATGGTAGCCCGGTTCATAACATCGATCAAGGCCGATATATTATGGCCGTCAATGGGCCCTATATAGGTAAAGCCCATTTGCTCAAACAGCATCCCAGATATAACAAGATATTTAAAGCTATTCTTGAACTTCTCCACCATATCGGCAAAATAGGCACCAACACGGGGTATCCTGCGTAAAACCGAGTCCATCTCCTTCTTAAGCTTTGTATATCCGGGATTGGATCTCAATTTGGAAAGATAAGCAGCAATGGCGCCTACATTCTGCGAAATTGACATTTGGTTGTCGTTTAGAATCACCATAATATTTGTCTTGGATTGGCCGGTGTCATTCAGAGCTTCGAAGGCCATCCCTCCGGTCAATGCGCCATCGCCAATGACGGCAATTACATTATACTTCTCGTTCTTCAAATCTCTGGCCCTGGCTATCCCCAGGGCAACGGATATTGAAGTACTGCTGTGCCCGGTTTTGAAAATATCATGAATGCTTTCATTCGGATTGGGAAATCCGCTTATTCCGTTATAACGCCTTAGCGTACCGAACAGTTCCTTCCTGCCGGTCAATATTTTATGTACATAGGATTGATGCCCGACATCCCATATTATCTTATCAAAAGGGCTGTTGAAAACATAGTGCAGCGCCAATGTGAGCTCAACAACTCCGAGGTTGGATGCCAAATGGCCCCCTGTTTTGGACACGTTATCCAGCAAAAAACGCCTTATATCCTGGGATAATTGTCTTAGCTCGTCAGTATTAAGATATTTCAAATCTTCAGGCGAATGAATCGAATCCAGTATTCCATACTTGTACATCTGATACTCGCTCGCTTTCAATAATGCCGTATACCATCTGTTTTATTTTTTGTTTTTAGCATTTCTATTTTTACACCGAAATAATGACAGAAATATCGCTGTATAGTAAACCACCTCATGGGATTTGTTTATGGCAATCGATTTTCCTATAGCCTTACCACCCACCGTTAAGGCAGCAATCAAACTACTTATTATTATGCTCAACAGGCTTTCCTCAAATAACAAAGACTGAGCAAGGGCCGATTTCATAATAAAAACGCTTCCTGCAGCACCGCTTACAATGCCGCAAATATCCCCAACAACGTCATTGCAAAAGCTGCTGACCTGATCAGCATTTCTCAACAGATGTATGGCTTCCTTTGCGCCATGGATTTTTTTAGAAGCCATGGATATAAATGGAGTTTCCTCAGCCGATGTCACGGCAATACCTATTATGTCAAAAACTATACCGATAAATATAATAACAAAAAGAGTGATGACAGCCAATAGCAAACTATTCAGATTTCGAATTGTAGCTTCGGAAACAAAGCTGAATACACATGCAATAACAAATGTTAAAATAAATACTTTAACAGACCAAAGATTGGTTTTTCTGTTACTTTTCCTTCCGTTTTTTCCGTTTTTATGGTTTTTGGAGTTTCTGTTGTTATTATTACTGTTTACATCACTATCATCTTTTGACAAGCGCCAAACACTCCAATACTAACTATATTGGAGCCGGTGGTAATACATTGAGTAGACTTTGCGGCTTAAGGTCCAGTAGGATTTCCCGACAGGGTACTTCCCGTCGCCGAAGAAGCGGTTTCCCTTTAAACCCCGTCCTATCGTGTCGCCATCGATAAAACTGGATCACCACTTAGACCACACTATAATCCCCAATGTATCTTATGGGCAGTCTAGAGGCTTTCCCTGACAGCTTCACCAATTTCTAGCCTCTTTTGCAGCGTTGGTTTCATATGGCAATAGTTTCTGAACAATGGGCCCTCTTGCTCAAAAACATGATCCATAATCCGCCAACACCACTCAAGGCAGGCTACACTGTACACAGCTATTTCGCCGCGATACAGGTTCAATCCCAAGTAGTAGCTATAGATATAACCACCAGCTTGGGTCTCCACGGAAGCTGGGTCAACGCCCGCATGCCTTTGCGGATCGCCCTTCTTCCTTAACTCCCAGCACCAACCCCCGACTGGGCGTCGGTAGCCAGCACCAGGAACTTCATCGATATGCCCTTGACGGATTTTTAGGCCCGCCTTCAAAATTGGTTACGCTGACTAGAATACTGCACCACCAGCTCCGGATTTTATATTTTATCATATATTACGCATAAATTCAAATTTCACAAAACAACTCTGGCTACAATAAAGCCTAAAATAGCCCCGGCAATAACCTCTATTGGTGTATGGCCAATAAGCTCTTTTAATTTCTCTTGCGGAACGTCCTTACCCTTATGGATTCGTTCCAATATATCGTTAAGCACTGCTGCTTGTTTGCCTGCTGCCCGCCGTACGCCGGCCGCATCATACATAACAATCAATGCAAATATTGAGGCCAGGGCAAAAATTGGAGAATCATACCCATATACCCCGCCTATTGCCGTTGCCAGCGATACCACCAAAGCGGTATGTGAGCTGGGCATACCGCCAGCTCCGACAAATCTGCGCAAATCCAATTTTTTGTGAACCAGCACCGTCCACAATACCTTTAATGTCTGAGCTATCAACCACGCCAGGAGGCTAGCCCATAGAATCGAATTGTCTGCCAGCTGCCTTATCTCGTCCATATATTCCCCCTATACTCGACGTCTCAATGTATAATATGCAATTTCCTTGAGAAAATCCGCTTTATTTCCAAAATAATCTAATTGACTAACTGCCTCTTCTACTAGTTGTTCTGCCATGCGTCGGGACTCCTCCAAGCCATACACCGAAGCAAATGTAACCTTATGGCGGGCTTCATCGCTCTTCGGCGTTTTGCCCATACTTTCTGCATCCCCGGTAACATCCAGTATATCATCCACAATCTGAAATGCCAAGCCAAGCCTCTTCCCGTACTCCGATATTGCGTCATAGGCCCTTTGCTCTGCATCTTCCAGAGCCAGCCCGGCTTTGAGGGAAGCTTCTATCATAGCTCCCGTCTTATGTGTGTGAATATAGTGGAGGATTTCCGGTTGTGCAGGTTTGCCTTCCATTTCCAAATCAACTACCTGTCCAGCAATCATCCCATGGACTCCGGCTGCGTTTGCTATTATGGATACGGCCCTTATATGGTTCATTATTTTATCGGGATATCTTAAGGAATTTTTCAAAAAAACTTCATAAGCCATATTAAGCAGGGAATCACCGGCCAACACGGCAATCCCTTCGCCAAACACCTTATGGTTTGTTGGGATTCCCCTGCGCATATCATCGTCATCCATGGCAGGCAAATCATCATGGATCAGGGAATATGTATGAATCATCTCCAGGCCGCAGGCCAAATCCATGGATTCCTCTATATCACCGTCAACCATTTCGTGAGCCGTAAGAAGCAAGACCGGCCGAATGCGTTTACCACCAGCAAAAAGGCTGTATTTAACGGCCTTATATATGGTCGGCGGACAGGCGCTGTACCCTTCCATAATTCTTTTCAGTGCATCTTCCACCAAAGTCAGTTTTTTATTATATTCTTCCCTAAAATTCATTCGTGTCTCCTTCCGCAGGTTCGAAGGGAATTTCTTCATACTTCCCCTGATCTTGCGATAAAATCTTTATCAACCCTTCAGCCTTATCCAGCATAGCATTGCAGTGGACGGACAGGTTAATTCCCCGTTTGAACAGTCTTAAAGCTTCATCCAGTGTTAAATTATCGGATTCAAGCCGGGAAACAATATCCTCCAGCTCTTTTATAGATTCCTCAAAGCTTAATTCGGATAAAGGCTTATCGTTATGTTGATTCATTGAGCCAATTCTCCTTTTTGATTTTTTGCACTTTACAGTCGGCGCTTCCGTCCCGCAGATATACTCTTATCTCATGCCCCTCTTTAAGCAATTCTATCGATGTAACAACTTTTTGAGACGGCTTGTGAGTTACAAGAGCATAACCGCGTCCCAGTACCGCCAGAGGGCTTAATGCATCCAAGGATATGGCCATTTTTGAGAGTAACTGCCTCTTTCCTTCTATCAAGCCAGCGTATGATGTACATAGCCTTGTATGGATCTGATCCAGCAGCTGGCGGCGTTGCTGCATCATCCTCTCCGGATATTTAAAAACATAGCTTCTTCTGATGTATTCAACTCTTTGCCGCTTATTATTTAATATATTTCCCATAGCTTCGGTCATCCTGCGATTCAGTATCGATAGCATCTTATCGATATGCTCCAGCATGGGTACTGCCAATTCGCCTGCGGCTGAAGGAGTCGGCGCTCTTAAATCGGCAACAAAATCCGCAATTGTAAAGTCGGTCTCGTGCCCCACCGCAGATATGATCGGAATCCTCGATCGCCAGATAGCCCTGGCCACTATCTCCTCGTTAAATGCCCACAATTCCTCCAGGGAACCTCCGCCTCTGCCCAGTATGATGGTATCAATATCACTCCTTGTATTGACATAATCGATGGCGGCCTCAATCTGTTGAGGTGCAGCGGGTCCCTGAACCAATACCGGAACCACCAGTATATCCACACAAGGGCATCTTCGATGAACAACCTTTATAATGTCCCGTACTGCAGCCCCGATAGGTGAGGTTATAACCGCAATTTTTTTTGGAAAAGACGGTATGGCTTTTTTGTGAGCAGGATCAAAAAGCCCTTCTTCCTTAAGACGCCTCTTCAAGGCTTCAAAGGCTTCATATAAATCCCCTATGCCATCTCTTTCCATCTCCATTACGTATATCTGATACTGACCGTCCCTGCAATAAAGGGATATCTGGCCTTTTACCAAGACTTTCAGACCATCAGCCGGCAAAAACTGCAAATTCCTTGTGTTTTGCCTGAACAATACACAGCGTATTCTCCCGTTTTCATCCTTGAGGGTAAAATACACATGTCCCGAGGTGTGTATTTTTAGGTTGGAAATCTCACCCCGCACCCACACTTCCTGCAATATGGGATCCCGGTTTAACAAGCTGCGGACGTATTCGTTTATTTGATGGACTGAAAATACCAACCTACTCATTTTGCTGCGCTGCCTGCAACGTATTCTCAAGAAGCATAGTAATGGTCATCGGCCCAACTCCCCCCGGGACGGGCGTAATCCAGCCGGCTTTTTGTCTTACCTCCTGAAAGTCCACATCGCCAACCAACTTACCGTCAACCCGGTTGATCCCTACATCTATCACTATGGCACCATCCCTGACGTATCTATTATCCACAAAATTGGGCCTTCCCACCGCCACAACCAGTATATCAGCCCTTCTGCATATTTCATCTAAGCCGGAAGTCTTGGAATGGCATATCGTAACCGTGGCATCATTTTTGAGCAACATCAGAGATACGGGCTTGCCAACAATATTGCTTCTACCGATCACCACGGCATTTTTCCCGCGTATCGGCTCCCCCGTCTCCTGTATCAAACGGATGATGCCCTTTGGGGTACAGGGTTCCAGGCAGGCCTGTCCTGTCACCAGCCTGCCTACATTCATGGGATGAAAACCGTCAACGTCCTTTCTCGGATCTATTGCATTAATAACCTGCGTGGGATCTATCTGAGGCGGCAACGGAAGCTGTACCAATATCCCATGCACGCCTTTATCCTTATTAAGCCTTTCTATGTGCCGGAGCAGTTCCTCCTGCGTCGTATCCTCTCCCAACTTGATTATGCTGGAATTCATACCAACCTGCTTGCAAGCCCTTTCCTTATTCCGAACATACACAGCAGATGCGGGATCATTCCCCACCAGAATAACGGTCAGCCCCGGTGTGATCCCCTTTCTGCTTTTCAGTTCCTCAACCCTCGACTTTATGCTCTCCCTCAAGCGGTTTGACAGGGCTTTTCCGTCGATTATATTGGCTTCCATTTAATCCTCTCCTTTTGCCCCCGATTTTGTCGCAGGATCGAACCCATTGTGGTGCCTGTATAACTTTAAGCCCAACAATGCGGTCCCCACAGCGTTGTCTCTCGACAATACGGGATCGGCAAAGAACAGCTTAATGCCGCCATCCCGCCGTTTCAGCCGCTCGGTCAGCTTTGATCTGAGTATTCTGCTGGATGCCACACCTCCAACCAAGAGTATATCCTTCAGGCGGTATGCATCCATTGCATTTATAATCCATTTTCCCAGAGTTTTTATTATACAGTTGTAAACGGCCAGGGCAACGTCTTCCTTCCTTGCCCCCCGTTGCAATAATCTATGTGCACATGTTTCGGCACCAGAAAAGCTAATGGTTAAACCTTTCACCGAGGATGGAATGACAACTTCATTTTCATTTCCCCTATTGGCCAGTTCTTCAAGCTGTAAACCTGCAGGAAACAGAAGCCCCATAGCCACGCCTACCCTATCAACAAATTGACCGGCGTGAATGTCCTGCGTAGCGCCGACAATCCTTATCTGGTACGATGTGCCGCAATCCATAACATTTAATAGCTCGGTTGTGCCTCCCGAAATATGGATGGCCATGAATTTGGAAGCTTGAGGCCCGCCGGCGGAAGCTATGCCGGCCTGGATGTGACTCTCCTGATGACTGATTTCATAGTACGGAATATCCAGTATATTTGCAAAGGCCTGTCCGGCCATGTGGGATACCATAAATACCGGCATATATGAACCCTCAACCGGTCTGGGACAGCTGGTTGCACAAACAGCAGCCAAGTCATTTTTTGGGTTTATGGCTTTTCTCAACTCTTCCGTAATACGGGGTAAACGGTGAAGATGCTGAAACAGCGCTTTGGATTGCTGAAGGCCTCGCTCTCCGGCAACAACATCCAAAGGAATCTGTCTGTTTAATATAATATTCCCGCTTAAATCCACCAGGGCGATGGAAGTAGTATAGCAGCTGGTATCAAGGCCCAATACATACTTCATTTGGATTTTCCCTCCGGCACAAGCTGGAGAGAACGAACCAAGCTGCCCAGGATACCGTTTATAAATTTCCCCGCTTTCTCCCCACTGTATTTCTTGGCCAACTCTATTCCTTCATTGATGGAAACGCAAGCGGGTATATCGTCGCAATAAAGTATTTCGCATATCGCCAATCGTAATATCGCCAGATCCACCTTTGCAATCCGGTTGAAACTCCAATCCTTTACAAAACGCTTTATATAATTATCAATTTCACTGCTATTCTCTTCGAATTTTTTCAATACATACTGGATATACTCGGTGTCCCGTTTATTAAACGAATAATCTGCATCCATGGCTATAACTGCATCAATATCCGCTTGGCCTGATAATTCCTTTTGATAAAAAAGTTTCATGGCAACCTCTCTGGCATATCTTCGGGCCATATCTTTCCTCCTTGTATTGCTGCTGAGTGCTGAAAAAACTGTAGCAAAAGCAGTTTGCCGTGAACAAGCGGTAGCTTATTTGATGCCTGTGGGTAGTATTCTCTCCAAAAAAGCTCGAAACTTGCTGTCCTTGTCATACAAGCTCCCCACTCCAAAGCCTACAGCTACACACAAAGCCAAAAATATCGAGCGCCAGAACCCTACTGTCAGTACCAATATCCCGAATAATAAGCCGATGCCTATGCCGATTATCCTGCCCTTATTCGCTTTTATCAGGGCCGTCAGATTATCACGCACCACAGGGAAAATCCCTCCTTATTCCACTCTTGACCGCTGTATAACAGCAAGATTGTCTATATATATGTATACTTCTTTTACCAGAATTCCGGCAGTGGCTTCTACATATTCCTTCACCTTATTCTGTACTGAAGTGCTAACATTGGGTATATTCACATCCGGCATGAGCTGAATGTTGAGACGAACCCGAATGCCATCCTCTTCGGGTACTATAAAACTCTTTACATCCTTAATTTCCTGAAAACCCCTTACCGACTTCTGAACCAAAGCATCAAGGGTATTAACCGAGATCTTTATCATGCCCAGCTCGGTATTTTTTAACAGCGTTCCGCCCGGCGTTTTGCGTTTATTCCTGGAAAACAAAAGCTTAATGCTTATAAGCAAAAAACACAGGGAAACAATCAGAAGTATACCGGCAAATTCCCATCCATACTGAATACCGTTTATGTAGTTCTTAATGGATGTTAACGGTATAATACCCGTTGCCACAATGATAAGAAAAAGGGAAATTAGTAATATAGCAAGTGTATATATTGTTAGCAGGATCCTGTCAAGCAACCTCATTTTCATCAGCGCTCCTCTCTCTGGCTTATAACCAGCAATCTGTAATTAACCCTCTGATGTTATCAGTATCAGAGGGTTAGTTAAAACGCATTTTATTTTTTTGTACCTTCTTCCTCCTTGATATCCTTCTCAAAGCTTACTCCCTGGATATGAACATTTACCTCAACAACAGTCAAGCCGGTCATCGATTCCACTGCCTTTTTCACGCTTTCCTGTATATTCCACGCAACCTCGGGTATTCTCACACCATATTCAACGATTATGTATAAATC
>LFRM01002232.1_pt1 | contig 26295 bp, 19 predicted proteins | sample 618341 | NCBI WGS metagenome assembly LFRM01 (sample SAMN03654438, study PRJNA283298) | anaerobic digester metagenome | isolation source: pool of bioreactors CSTR01a, CSTR02a, and CSTR03a thermophilic anaerobic... | place: Denmark: Kgs. Lyngby | collected 2014-05-21 | reverse complement strand
CAGATTAACTTTACCATAAATTGAGGCTCTTTTCATTTTGTTTTTTGCACCCAATGGGTGCAACGGGTGATGTTACAAAACCTTTGTAATATAAGGACTTATAGAGGTTAAATACTTATTGGTGAATAATGCAGGAGAAAAGAGATTTAGCGATTACAAGCTTGATTGCAAATAGAACACCGTTTGCCTTCATGAATCACTCTAAGGGAATTCTAAGCGCAAGAAATAATAAAAAAGTTATGTTTGGTTGCCCATTGAATTGACTCAATGAGGGAATCAAAACCAACAAGACACTAGCTGCTCTCAGCTAGAGATAAAGGAGTTTTATGCTAATCGTTAGTAATTTAAGTAAATCATATAAAAAATTCAAAGCAGTGGATGATATTAGTTTTTCAGTGGATCAAGGAGAAGTAGCCGTTTTAGTAGGGCCAAACGGGGCAGGTAAATCAACCACAATAAAAAGTATTGTGGGGATTTTAAGATTCGATGGGCACATTACCATCAATGAATATGATAATAAAAACCTGGAGGCAAAAAAGGCTTTGGCCTATGTGCCAGAGATTCCTACTTTATTTCCACTGTTAACGGTCCGTGAGCATATTGAATATATGGCAAAAGCCTATGGTAAAGTGGTGAATCAAGAGAAAATTGATGAGTTATTAGAGCGCTTTGATTTGGACGACAAACAAGATAAATTGGGCGACGAATTATCAAAGGGAATGATGCAGAAAGTAAGCATCTGTGCTGCCCTCATTGTAGACCCTGATGTATTAATTTTGGATGAGCCGATGATAGGGTTGGATCCAAAAGCAATCAAGGAAATTAAGAAAATAGTTTTAGAGCTAAAAGCTTTAAATAAAACAGTGCTGATTAGTACACATATGATTGACATGATTAAAGAACTTTGGGATCGAGTGATTTTCATGAAAAATGGGCAGATGTTAGCCACGGTGACCCGGGAAGATGTGAATAACAAAGATTTAGAAGAGTTATTCTTTGAGATAACAGGTGGTGAAAATGACTGATTCCTTACGGTTTTTAATAAGCCGATCCATTATAAATAGTTTAAAAAACTTAAAAAAGAAACCCCTAAAAGCAATCGGAATTATCCTTGGTAGCATTTATTTTATTATGATTCCATTTATTTCAAAAGGGGCTGTTGAAGGCTTAGGATTAAACAATAAAACGGGATTTATTATCATTGCGACCATAGCTACTATCTATATCAAAATGCCGAGCACTTTATCCTACTTTAAAAGAAAGGGCGTAACCTTTAAAAAACAGGATATCAACTTTATTTTGGCTACACCCACGTCTCCTAAGCAAGCTTTAGTTTACGCCCTGTCAAAGCAAGGTTATCTGAGTGCTGTCATGAAGCTTATGATTTTTATAGCAGCAATTTTTATTTTTAAAATACCAGTGGTGATCGCAATCATTTACATGGCTGTGAGCATAATTTTTGATAACTTAACTAGCTACAGCTTAGGATTAATCATGTATGCATCGGAACAAATCACGCTAAGGCAAAAAAAAATAATCCGCTGGGTGGTTTATGGCATATTAATTGCTTTCACGCTAATCATTCTTTACCAAGTCTTTTCAACAACTTTGAAGACTGGGTTTGATGTGGCTTTTTTAATTGAAACGTTCTCAAATCCCCTCGTCTTGTTAATACCAATTTTTGGCTGGCAATTAGGCTGGCTAAATTTAATCATCCTAGGAGTTACTCCGATCAACCTTGTGGCAACCATTCTATATATAGGAACCGGAATTATGTTGGCTCTATATGCATATAAAATGCCTTGTACAGGTGAATATTATGAAGATGCCCTATCGTTTTCAGAAAACCTGGCAGTTTTAGAATCGAAAAAAGGAGATATCTCAATGGCGGAAGCCTTTGGAAAAAAAGCAAAATATACTGCTTATAAAGGCGAATTAAAGGGGCTTTATTCCAGAGTTATTTTCTCGAAACAACTCATTGAGAGAAGGAGAGTGCGGCGATTTTTCTTTTCTCTAGGAGATCTTCTTTATTTAGTGGGAGGATTAGGTGTTGGATTATCTTACTATTTTATCGATGATTTTATTGACCCTGATTACTTTTTCCAGATTATGTGTGGTGTCGGGCTTTACTTAAGTGTATTTTTTAATCCTCAACCTCTTTGGAAAAAAGAATTTAGCAACTACTATATTTTTGTCATGCCAGATTCATTTAAGAATAAGCTGTTAGGAGCAACCCTATCAGAACATTTGATGTCCTTGATCCGAGCGGTGCTTTTAACCCTACCGGCTGGAATTCTGCTTAGAGCACGAATTCAAGATATTTTTTATGCAATCATAGTGCAAACCTTATTGAAAGCAATGGTGACCTATTTATCAATCTTCGTCGAGGAGGTCATTGGCTCAAAGATAGGGAAAACTCTTGCATCCTTTGTTAATATCTTTACTTCTCTAATTGCAATTATCATTCCGATTATTGGATTGGTACTAAGTACCTTTATAGGAAATTTCTTCGCTTTTTTAATCATCTCCATTTACTCTTTAGTGGTGATGTTTGTATTCCTTCACGTTACAGCAAAGTCTTTATCGAATATGGAAAACTTTGAGAGTTAAAAGGAAGCATTAAAGAAAAACATCCAAAAGTCGAAAATTTCAGCTAAAATAACCTCGAACAAGAAGAAGGTATGAACCAACAGCTCATACCTTCTTCTTATTTTACTATCAGGGTTTTTTCGTTAGGTTACACTCTGAATCTAAGAGTAGCACTGAAACTTTAGGGAGTAGTTTTTAGTTGAATTTATAACGGGAACTCTTTAATTCAGCTCATGTTAACTTGCAACAAAAATTATTTTAAGCGGAATGTTTGAGGGGTTAAGCGCGGAATCAAAACCCGTGCTGCCAAGGCATAGATGATGGTTAAACTGATGATAAAGATGGCATGTTTGGTCATGTCAGGTTTAATAAACAAAGGCATATAGCAGAACATGTAAACAGCAAAGTTAATGACGGTATAAAGGGGGCTTTTAACTGCTACATCTTGAGTGTAAGGCTGTAGAATGTAGTAGATAAAGAGCAAGTGAATGGTGAAAAACACATAGTAGGCGATGATTAATGGAAACAAGATCAAGCGGTCGGGGGTTATAGCCATGCCACTTAAAAATAACCAAATAGCTAATGAAGCGATTAGCGCCAGTGGTGGGGGTGCGTTGAGCTTAATAACTTCCTTTAAGCGCATGCGATAACTAGTTAAAACATCTTCTGGACGCCGATAAAAGCTATAGGTTAGTAAGCTGGCATCGCAGTTGACGAAAAGGGATTTGGTGAGCCGCTTATCGCCAATGGATAAATACATGTAGAAGGGGATAAAATAACTTAATGAATCATAAAACACACCAATTTTAAATGGATGCCAAATGTTTAATGTACGATTAAACCAAAGGAAAATTAAACCACCCACACCTAAGACGATGCCTATATAGGTAAATATCATGATGGGTTTACGTAGAATCCGTTTGTGACGATCAAAGAAGAGGGCATTTAGTTTGGCATAGCCGGATAAACTTGCGATTTCTTGATTGGTTCTAAGCTTGTCATAATCTGAATCCTTCAGTTGTACATCCATAGTACGAGCTTGACTGTCTAGTTTTAAGTTCAGTTGCTTTTCATATTCGCGATGAATGTGTTGGGCCACTTGATTATAATTTTTGTAATTCCAATTAGCTAGAAAGAAAACGAAGAAGAGAACTGGTACAAGGATCCAAGCAATGGGATTCCATAGAATCATCAGACCATCTACTTTTAATAAGCTAACTAAGAGTAATGACAAGGAAAGAATAACCAAGACAACAATAATGAAAACAGGATTGCCTTGCAGCGGTTTTTCCAAATCAAGGAACTTTAAATGAATCCACTCAATCATGGTACCGAGTGTTGCAAGGATAAAACTGAGCCAAATTGCTTGAAGGGGAGAGGTGCCAGCGACAAGGGGAAAAATGATTAAAAAACCGGCACTACGACCAATAAACTGCAAAGCCGGCGTAATAAAAAGCTCTACCCGAGCAACATGGCGGGCGTTTTGACGAAAGACTTGGTGAAACAGATGAATCTTTTGAGTAGCTCCTAACACCTTAGGTTGCATAAGGTTCATGAAAAAGTAAAGCACAACAAAAAAAGACGCCATGATCCCAGGATGAACCACACTCTGATCAGAAAAGACATTATTGAAGGTGGTAAAGAAAATCAATGCAACAAAGGCTGCTAAGATTCCCGAGAGGATGGACTTTAAAACCTTGTAAATCCCTGAAAATCCAGAGGCAAAACCTTTTAGCCCAAGATTATGAAATTCATCGGAAAACTTATCTTTAAAGGGGCCGAGATTTTTGATGAACCGAAAAAAGTAATTAATATTGCTATAGACCTCATACTTAAGTTCCATTCGAAATAAGTTCCACATACTAGGCATCCCCATCATGATAGCTAGTAACATGTTCACTGAATTTATGATCTAAGTCTTTTTGCTCCACGGTATTCCGTGTGTTTTCATTTGGCGCAGCACTTTCAATAGAGGCCTCAGCTTGAATCGCATCCTCAACGAACTCTTGTAGTTCAGGCAAATCTTCTGTGGCTGCATCTTCAGATAGAATCGTAATAATACGGGATTCAAATGCCGGGTCCTTTAGTAGTTCATGGTCAATTTGAGTTAACTGGCCATTATTTAAGACTACGATCTCATCACAAAGGTCTGTGGCCAGCTGCAAGATATGAGTTGAGAAAAGAATGATGTGATTTTTACGGATTTCGCGAATTAATTTTTTGATTTGAAGCTGCATGATTACATCTAAACTGGTTAAAGGTTCATCCATTAAAATGATAGCTGGTTCTAAAATCATAAACATCAACATTTGTAATTTATTTTTCATCCCAAGGGAATAGCCTTGGATAAGCCGCCATTTGTCTGCTTCATCAAAGCCAATCCAATTCATGTATTCATCAACCGTTTTTTCATGACCGCCAGATTTTGGGTTTACATCCATAAAGAATTCGATAAATTCATAGCCAGTTAAAAAGTTAGGCAGGGCAGGGTTAGCCACCATGAAGAATAAGTCTTCAGGTAATAAGGCTCGTTTCTCGCCATTTGCCTCAATCCAAACGTTGCCAGCATCTTTTTTAACTTCATTGGCAATTAAGTTAAATAGGGTAGTTTTACCAGACCCATTTCGTCCGAGCAAAGCATAAACATTACCTTGCTCAAAAGTAAAATCAATACCCCGCAATACATGGTTGCTACCAAAAGATTTGGACAGGCTATTAAGTAATAATTTCATCGTGGAACCTCACTTTAATGCATGGTCTCTCTCATGATTTACCTCAAAGGATAAGTCCACTAAAGAGACGGAAAAAGTCAATCAAACCCTATTATAAATGAAAATCCTAAAAATATAGTAACAAGTCAAAAAGTTAAGACTTCCATAATATTTCTTTCAAAAGACAATACAGGAGTTTACAAGGAGAATATGCCGGCAGCAGGTCTTGAAGTAAGGGGTTGCTAGAGCTTTGGCTGAGTATTTAGTATTTAGGGCTGTTTAAAAATGGGTTCAAAAGTTTGAAGGAAAGTTTGAAGGAAAGTTTTCTTGGGAACCTGGGTCAAATTATTTCTAGCTTAAACAAAGGCGAACACAAAAAAGAGCTATTTTAAGGATTTTTATGAATGACTGTATTGAAAAAAATCGCTTAAAAAATAAAACATCAAGGATGGAAAAGACTAGGACTAACACTAAGACAAAGAATAGGATGAGAAACTAAAGTCAGAAATATGAATAAGAAAAGCCGGTGTTCCCACCGGCTAAAATTATAGACTTATACTTAATTAATTAAGCGTCCAATCCGCCATCAACTCGGATTAGTTGGCCAGTGATGAAGGATGAATCATCGGTGCAAAGGAATAGGGCGGTAGTTGCGATTTCCTCCCCTTTACCAGTTCGTTTTAAGCTACTCATCTGAGCCATCGGAGCCATTGCAGCAACTCCACCAACTCCGTCTAGCATAGCTGTCTCGATAGCACCAGGTAAAATGGCGTTGACTCGGATTTCAGGTCCCAGTTCTCGAGCAAGAGCAACGGTGACACCGTTGAGTGCGTGCTTAGTTGAGCAATAGGCGACCTTACCCCAACGTGCACTGGTTCCTGCAATAGATCCAGTGTTAAGGATAACCCCGTGACCTTTTTCTTTCATAAGGGGAGCACATAATTTTGCAAGAAGGACTGGAGCGGTTACGTTAACAGTATACATTTTTTCCCACTCTTCCAAACTAATATCCATAATAGTAGCTAAGCTCAGTAAGCCAGCATTATTGAAAAGAATATCTACAGTGCCATATTCATCAATGCAATGATTATATATTTTGCGAACTTCGTCTAAATTAGCCATATCAACGAGTACATAGGAAGCTGTGCCACCGTCTTTACGGATTGTTTCAACAACTTCCTTAGCTCTTTCCTCATTGCGTCCAGTAACAACTACTTTAGCCCCTTCTTTTGCAAATAAATAAGCAGTATCGCGGCCCATCCCAGAGGTGGAACCTGTGATTATAGCAACTTTTCCATCTAAACGTTTCATTTCCCTACCATCCTTGTATCAAAATTTGATTTTCGTATAAACATTATTGTGCAGTAAAAATCAATGTATATACATATTGTAGCATTTTTATCGATACTGATAAAAATAAAATTATGAAATTAATATTTTAAAACCGAAAATAGTGAAATTGTTTACATAAAATCCTGGAGTAAAGAAAATGCGTTTTTTTTAGGGCTAAAATTTAATGGAATGTCCTTTTTCAAACACTGGATTTAAAATGAACAAAGCCCTGTCTCCATGGAATAACCTAAATGGAGGCAGAGCTTTTCATGTATAAAGGAAATGGCCTTATATAAAGGGAATTAATTTATTGAACAATGGTTCCATCTTTTGAGTCTTTAACGGTATAGCCCATGGCTGTTAGTTCATCCCTTAACTGATCAGATAAGGCGTAGTTTTTATTAACTCGAGCTTCATCTCGCTGTGCCATGAGTTCGATAACAGCAGTTGGTAATTCTTGGTGGCTTTCCTCAACATCCTTTAGTCCCAAACCGAGAACTTCGTCAAAGATTAAAACTGTCTTTAATTTGTCAGGATCTTTTACGGAATCATCTTTAAGTAAATTCCAAAGGGTACCAAGAGCTTTAGAAACGTTGAGATCTTGGAAAATATCACCAAAGAATTGGAGCATGTACCGTTCATCAGCTGTACCTTGTGTTTCAACAGTTGATTTTTTAAGCTCAATGATCCGGTTACGTAGCCGTGCATAGGAGGTCCTGGCAGCATCCATAGCTTCCCAGGTAAAGGTTAATTGCTTGGAATAGTTAGCGTTAAGGCAGAAGTATCGATAGTCCAATGGATCGTAGCCTTCCTCGCGAAGTGAGCTAACGGTTAGGAAGTTACCAGTGGATTTACTCATTTTAACATTACCTTGGAGAACTAAAAATTCAGCGTGGTACCAGTAGTTGCACCAAGGGTGACCCAAGTAACTTTCAGACTGAGCAATTTCATTGGTGTGGTGAACTTTAATGTGGTCTGTACCACCAGCATGGAAGTCTAATCGATCCCCAAGATATTTAATGGACAATGCAGAACATTCTAGATGCCAGCCAGGGAAGCCAATACCCCATGGAGAATCCCATTCCATTTGACGTTGTTCACCATCCTTGGAAAACTTCCAAAGGGCAAAGTCTGTGATATTGCGCTTTTCTTGGTTTAATTCAACTCGCGCTCCACCTTGTAAATTTTCCACATCAATTTGACCAAAATCAGCATACTGGGGAAATTTTTCTGTGTCAAAATAAACACCGTCGTTGGTTTCATAGGTAAAGCCTTTCTCCTGGAGAACCTCAATGATGTGGAGCTGTTCGTCAATATGTCCTGCAGCAGAGGCCCAAAGAGTCGGATCCATGCAGTTCAGGGACTCAAAGTCATCTCTAAATTTTTCGAAGTAGTGATAGGCTAAATGCCACGCGTCCATACCCATTTCTCGAGCGGACTTCTCCATTTTGTCATCGCCCTCATCCGCATCGTCCGTTAGATGCCCAACATCCGTAATGTTCATCACGTGTTTCACCTTATAACCATAAAGAATCAAAGCCTTTTTCAAAATATCCTCTGAAATATAGGTTCTGAGATTGCCGATATGTGCGTCTTTATATACGGTGGGGCCGCAAGTGTATAAGCTCACTTGACCTGGAGTTACAGGAATAAATTCTTCTGAGCTACGGGTTCTGGTATTGTAGATCATAAATTTCAGATCATGCTTTTTAATAAACTGAGAAATATCAGTAAATTGATAATCTTTTTTTCCTGGGATGATATTAGGTAAAACTTTATTGTCTGTCATGGGTGGAACCTCCATCTATTTTCATATAATAAAGCCACGCCCCAGAGGCATGGCTGGTATCCATTTAAAAGATTCTAATTAAACTGCAGCTCAACTGCCATTGAGAAAATGAGTTTAGTAAGCAGAATGATAATAATCACTCTTGGATGCAGTGTTAATCATCTTTATTGGTCGCCTAAATTATACCATATCCAACCAGGTAAATAAAAAGCAAGAATCATCAATCAAGGGAGAACTAAAAAATAAAGTATTTAGGTTTTCAATGAGGAGTATAAAATGCAGAATCTTATAAAGAAGCTTGCCGCCGGTATTGAACTGGCGTCATATTCAACATTCGTTTAAAGGTAGTGGTGAAATAATTCTGACTGCTAAAACCTACCGACAAAGCCACCTCAAGAACCGAGCAATTATTTTGAGCCAAGTAACGTTTGCTTTTTTCTATCCTTACTTGATTTAAGTAAGTTGTGAAGGTCTTGCCGGTTTCTTGTTTAAACAAGGTGCAAAAATAACTTTTGTTCAGATTAAGAAACTCAACCATCTCGCCCAAGCTGATGGGGTTTTTATAATTGGAGTGAATATAATCTAAAGCGCGTCGAACATTTAAGCTATAGCAGGTGGATTGATTTTTAATGGGGGTTCGTAGAAGACTAGCACCAATTAAATCAAGGGTCTGGTTGTTATAAAAACAAATTTCAAACTGAGAGATTCTGGCTAAGTCTTGTCTAGTGTATGGGCCGATTAAGACAAAGCCATCTTGGTATTTGTATTTATTAATAAAGTAAGCTGTATATCGTTGGCCCAGAGGACTAGTTAGCGTTAAAGCGATGGGGGCATCAGGTTCTGACAAAACCATAGTCTCTATTAAATTGTTATATATGTCATAGTCATTGTGGATAAAATGACTTCCAGCATTAAAAACTATTTTCCCATCGCTAGAGAAAGCACTACTGGGAATTTTGGTGGCTGCATAAAAATCTTCTGCAACCCGGCGGGGGTTTCGCTCGAGAAACATAGGCTTCATCCTTTCAGGTAAAATAAAATTCTTTCTAGTTGCGGTACGATTACCCAAATATAGTGATAAAAAAACGAATAAACCAAAAGATAAAGAAGTTGAGCTTGGTTATTATAAATGAGAGTTATTATCAACTAGCTATGGATTATTATATCAATCTGAAAAGGAGGCGTCAATGTGGAAGCTAATTCCCCTCGGCCTATGAAAAATGGCTATTTAATTGCATTATTACTTATTTTGTCCATGGGTTCTCTTCTCATTGGTGCAAAACCAGTTAGCTTAGGTGGTTTTTTTCAAGGTGGCGAAACGGAAGTTTTGGTTATGGCATTAAGCCGGATTCCGAGACTTTTAAGTATCTTAATGACAGGCATGGCACTCAGTATCTCAGGGCTGATTATGCAGCAAATTACTCGCAATAAATTTGTGTCACCAACCACAGCGGCTACCATGGACTCAGCTCGAATGGGAATTCTCTTTGCCATGGTCATTTTACCGGCAGCAACAACCATTGAGAAAATGATGATTGCCTTTGCCTTTGCTCTAGCCGGCACCTTCTTGTTTATGTATATCTTGGGAAAGATTAAAGCTAAAAATGTCATTATTATCCCCTTGGTGGGATTAATGTTGGGTAATTTGATTGATTCTGTGACCACCTTTTTCGCTTATCGCTTTGATTTGGTTCAGAATGTAAATTCCTGGCTTCAAGGATCTTTCTCCATGGTAACTAAGGGCCGCTACGAAATAATTTTTATTTCCTTGCCTCTTCTAGCGATCGCCTGGGTTTATGCCAATAAATTCACCATTGCTGGTATGGGCGAGGATTTTGCCCGAAATCTTGGTTTGAATTACCGGTTAATCGTAAATGTAGGCTTAGCCTTGGTAGCTTTAATTTCAAGTGCTGTATTAGTCACTGTGGGAAACATTCCTTTTATAGGCTTAATCATTCCCAATATCGTAACCATGGTACGAGGGGACCATGTTCGAAACAATCTAGCAACCACCGCACTTCTTGGAGCAGTCTTTGTCTTAGTGTGCGATATGTTAGGCCGAGTGTTAATTTGGCCCTATGAAATCTCCATATCTTTGACCGCTGGAGTTATCGGTAGCATCATCTTTTTGTATTTAATCCTTAAGGGGGTGAAGCACTGATGAAGCGGAAATTACTTTTTTTAAGCTTGATATTAATCGTCGGCATTCTACTATTTTTATTTTGGGATTTGTCATTAGCTAGCTATCAATATGCTCTGTCTAGAAGGATACCAAAGGTGGTGGCAATTCTTTTAACCGGTAGTGCCATCGGGTTTTCGTCCTTAGTTTTTCAAACGATTACCAACAATCGGATCCTCACCCCTAGTGTATTAGGGTTGGATTCCTTGTATGTTTTTATTCAAACCACCATGATTTTCTTGTTGGGTTCTCAAGCCATAGCAAAACTTGATGGTAGAATTGGTTTTCTGATTGCAGTAGGCGTCATGATATGTTTTAGTGTCATTATTTTGGGTTGGATTTTAAAGAAAGTAAGAGGCAGTATTTATTTGCTTCTTTTAGTTGGAATTGTAACTGGAACTTTGTTTCGAAGCGGCTCCTCTTTCTTGCAGGTTATTATTGACCCCAATGAGTTTCTAATTCTACAGGGTAGCATGTTTGCAAGTTTTAACAATATTAATACCGGCATATTGGTGCTGGCTGGAGTTTTGATGGTCGGAGCCATTGTAATAGGATTTTTGAAACATCAGACAATGGATGTTTTAGCTTTAGGTCGCGATAGCGCCATTAACCTGGGCGTCAATTACAATGCGTTAACAAAGCAAATTTTATTGATTGTCGCCATTTTAGTATCAGTATCTACAGCCCTTGTTGGTCCCATTACTTTTCTAGGAGTTTTGGTGACGAATTTAGCGCGAGAATACTTAAAAACCCATCGTCACTTCCACCTTTTAATTGGCTCCATGCTAGTAGGCTGTATTGCTTTGATTTTTGGCCAGCTTCTAGTTGAGCAGGTATTTCATTTCAATACACCCATTAGTGTCATGATTAACTTTATCGGTGGTCTCTATTTCATTCGTCTGTTATTAAAGGAGAGTCAACTTTAGCAATGATTACAGTTAAAAATTTATTTAAACGCTATGATACCAAAGACGTTGTATCGAATGTTTCTCTCAATATCCAACCCGGCAAAATCACCTCTTTCATCGGACCGAATGGAGCTGGTAAAAGCACGCTTTTAGCCATGATTTCCCGGCTCACAGAATCCAATGAGGGCGACGTTACAATCGATGGAATTTCTTTAAGGAATTGGAAAAGTCGAGATTTAGCTCGTAAGGTGTCGATTTTAAAACAGTCTAACGATATCAATGTTCGCTTAACGGTTCGTGAACTGATTTCCTTTGGCCGGTTTCCCTATTCAAAGGGAAATTTAAACAAGGAGGATCAAGAGATTATTGATCAAGCCATTGGCTATCTAAAGTTAGAGGAGATTCAGGATCGATATATTAATGAGTTATCAGGTGGTCAGAAGCAGCGAGCCTATATCGCTATGGTGCTAGCCCAAGATACGGATTATATTCTTTTGGATGAACCATTAAATAATTTGGATATGAAAAATGCAGTGGAAATCATGAAAATTCTTCGCCGGATTGTGGATGAGCTGGATAAGACGGTGGTGATTGTGATTCATGATATTAACTTTGCCTCATGCTATTCAGACCGGATTGTAGCCTTGGCCGATGGGAAAGTTCGTTTCCATGATGATACGGATCAAATCATCAACAGTAAAGTGTTAGCGGACCTGTTTGAGATGCCTTTTCAAGTTCATCGAATTGGTGGTAAGAAAATATGCACCTACTATGGAGATGAAACGAGGCAGAAGAATTCAATGTCGACTGCCGTTTAAGGATCAACGAAGGGAACTTTAAACCCCAAAACCAAAACTAACAAAAATTATAAAAACGATTGTTTGATAGCAACTCTGGACGGGAAAATCTATACAAAAAATTAAAAAAGGAAAATAATTATAATGAATGCAATGAAGGATTTTAAAAGCAATAAAGGATTAAATGTAAACAAGCAAAACAAGCTAAACACAAGGAAGAGCCGGGCAAGAGGGCTAGGGTTCAAGTTTCAATTGATAGCTCCCATTTTAGGGCTGACTCTGTTTTTATCAGCTTGCTCGAAGCTTGGTTTAGAAGAAAGTAAGGCAGGTGAGGGGAAAGAGGTAGGTGAACAGATAACCATTAACCATGAGCTAGGTGAGGCCAAGGTGGCTACTAACCCTGAGCGTATTGTTGTATTTGATTATAGTTTATTAGATATTCTTGATTATTTGGAGGTGTCGGTGGTGGGTCTTCCTAAATCATCCTTGCCAAGTTTTTTATCTAAATATCAAGATGAATCCTATGGTGATGTTGGTACCTTAAAAGAACCAGACTTTGAGAAAGTCTTTGAGTTGAAGCCTGATTTAATATTAATATCCTCAAGAACCCAAGGAGCTTACGAGGAGCTAAATAAAATTGCCCCAACAGTTTATTTAGCAGTGGACAATTCAGATTATATGAAATCGGTCCGTGAGAATGTTAGTACTCTCACTAAATTAGTAGGGAAGGTGGATAGTGGGGAGAGTGAATTGAAAAAGCTAGAAGATCAAGCGCTTAATATTCAGGCGAAAGCTGAGGCGAAGGGTGAAAATGCCTTGATTTTATTAGCTAACGACGGCAGTCTAAGTGTCTATGGCAAGGATTCCCGCTTTGGTCTGATCCATCATGCCCTTGGATTTGCTCAAGCGGATACAGGCATCGAGGAATCCACTCATGGGCAAAATGTCACCTATGAATATATTTTAGAAAAAGATCCAGATCACTTATTTGTGATTGATCGCAACCAGGTGGTAGGTGGCGAAGTGGATGCAAGTAGTGTTATGAACAATGAGATTCTTAGTGGAATCAAAGCCACAATAAATAACACTGTCCACTATTTAGATGCTGAGGTCTGGTATATAACCTCTGGTGGCTTGATTGGAACAGGAAAAATGTTAGATGAAATAGAGAAAGTCCTAAAGTAGCCTTTTAGTTTAGGTGAGAAAAACTTCCCCTGGACATTGAGGCTTGAGGTAAATGAAGACAAGAAGCGCTCAAGGAAGAGTGCTATGAAAAGTCCAAGCAGAGGCCAAGCATACCCTAAGAAAAAGGATAAGCGAGATTTAGAAAAAAATTAAAAAAACAAACTATTAAAGATGATAAATTAAACCCCTAAAGATGATAAAAAAACCTCAGTCACTTCTTTGCTAATAACTAGCAGGTTGGCTGAGGTTTTCGGTTTTAAAACATCTTAAACTGGAGTGACCACCTGTCTAAAAAAGATTGAGTTGAGGAGTGAAGAATGTAACCTGGCTTAGTTCTATATTATGTGGTGGGAAGTGTTATAATAGGTAAGATGATTTAGAGAAAATAGAAGTTTTTTGTAAAAGGAGAGCAAGCAAGTGGCTTATCAAAACAAAGCAATGGTACTAGGTACCAATTATTATATCGGGTTATCTTTGGTGCGGGGTCTTGGCAAGATGGGGGTACCTGTTGTAGCTGTCAATTATAGCAAAGACAATGAGTACGGCCAGTCCAAATATGTGACCGAAGAACTAATGGTACCTCACTATAAAACCCATCCTAAAGAATTATGTAAGGCTCTGATTGAGTATGCTAAAAAGCAGGACGAGAAGCCGGTTTTGTTTCAAACCGCTGACGCGTATGCTCAGTTTGTAGATGACTTTCATGATGAACTAAAACCCTATTTTTTATTCCCCAGTGATCAAAAGGGTTTGGTCTCCGATTTAGTTGATAAATACACCATGGTGGAATACACCGATAAATATGGGGTGAAAACGCCGGAGATGATAGCAGCTGATGTGGAGGACCTGACCAATCGAGTTGAACAAGAAATTGGCTACCCTTGCATCATTAAACCTAAGGATTCAGCAACCTTTATTCGCCTCTACCGCAATAAAGTATTCTTTATTAATAACGAAAAAGAGCTCTTAGAAAAGGTGGCTCGTTGTAAAAAAGATGATGTTGAAGTTTTTGTTCAACGGATTATTCCAGGGCCTGAGACAAATTGTTATTGCTGGGAAGGTTATTTGAACCAAGAATCGAAATGTACGCACTATACCACAGTGCAAAAGATGCGTCAGTGGCCCAATAATTTTGGTGCTGCCACTTATGCCAAACAAAAATGGATCCCAGAGTGTCATGAAATCTGTGCTCCATTCTTTGAACAAGTGGGCTACAAAGGATTTGTCGAAGTGGATCTAAAAAAAGATGAAAACACGGGAGACATCTATGTGATTGAAGCCAATTGCCGCTATATCGGCTTTACGGAGCTTTTAATTGCCATCGGTTTTAACACACCTTTTATAACCTATCGAGAAATGATCGGCGATCCACTGCCACCAAAAGCTTGGGATTATGATACTGGCTACAGCTGGATTCATGCCCTGGAAGATAAATTTGCTAGAGATATGTATGCAAAAACTGGCCAGATGACAAGAGAAGAGATGAGGCAAGACACACAAGAGGCAGGGATAAAAGTAACACCAATTTGGTCCAAGCAAGATCCTAAACCAGCTATTACGTATACCTTATATTCTGGAAAAAAGGTTTTGCGCCGGATTAAAAAAATATTTACGGGAAAGAAAACGATCTAAAAGGTTAGTTAAAAGTGGGATTGAAGCGATCGCTAATAGGTGCTTTAAATAACGATATTGGTAAACTGTATTGTTAAAAGCGAACAAAGAGTCCAAGGAGAATATTTTTGATAAAACAAGAAGCGAAAAAGGTCTTGTGCGTTGGTGAATTAGTCATTGATTTCATATGCACAGACATCAATGTAGATTTAGTACGTGGAGAAAATTACGTAAAAAAAGCTGGTGGTGCGCCAGCTAATGTTGCCGTAACTCTGTCTAATTTAGGGGTTGAGTCATATTTTGCAGGCAAGGTTGGGGCGGATGCCTTTGGTGATTTTCTAGAACTTACTTTAAAAGAGAAGAACGTGGATACGAAAATGTTAGCTCGTGACCTCGAAAACCCAACAACTTTAGCTTTTGTTTCACTTGATAGTTCAGGGGAAAGAGATTTTATGTTTAATCGGGGAGCCGATGCCAACCATCGCAGGGAAGACTTAGACATGGAGCTGGCCCAAGGGTGTAGTATTTTTCACTTTGGTTCAGCGACAGCTCTTTTAGGAGGCGATAGTAGAAAGACTTACTTAGAGCTCTTGACTTGGTCAAAAGAAAACAATCGATTTGTTTCCTTTGACCCCAACTATCGGCCAGATCTTTGGAAGGGCCGCGAGCGGGGGTTTGTCCAGGAAGTATTACCACTTCTATCTGACGTTGATTTTCTAAAGGTCAGTGAAGAAGAGCTCCAGCTAATATCAGGCCGCTTAGACCTTCAAGCTGGCGTAAACTTTTTGCATCAGCAAGGAACCAAGATTGTAGCGGTAACCTTAGGTGAAAAAGGGACCTTTATTTCCAATGGTACTGAAAGTCAATTGGTTGAAAGTATAGAGATTCAAGCTATTGACGCCACAGGAGCGGGGGATGCCTTTGTAGGTGCTTTTCTTAGCAAGGTGGCGGAAATGGAAGAGATAAAAGCACTCCAAACTGACTTTGCAGCAATCATTGAAATCACTTCCTTTGCCAATCGAGTGGGGGCTATGGTTTGTTTAAGAACTGGTGCCATTGATGCGATTCCAACCATGGATGAAGTGATAAATATTGCGAATGAGATGGCAGATTAATTGGTAAAAAAGCTGTTAAAAATAAGAGTAGACGAAATCAAATTATAAATGCCGAAAAAGCAGCTGCCAAAACAACTCGAGTGGATAGCCAAATATTTGTGGAATTGTTGTAAAAGCAGTTGCAAAATAGCTGGAAAAACAGGATCAGAAGCAGTCGGAAACCGAAATAATAGAAGTTGGCCAGGCAAGAGTCAGGTAAAATGAAGACTTTTAAAAGTCAGACTCAACTTGTGAAATAAGTTAAGCAGCCCCCTACAGTGGATTAGGTATCCAGTGTAGGGGGCTTATTTTTGTTGAAATAGATTGACTCAATTAAAAAATGACAGGAAAACTAGTTGATTGCACCCTATTTAAATCCGAGTGGTTTTTCCTTAATCAAGGGAAATACTATTTTTTTTGGCTGGTTCATCTTGAATCCGAGCTTTGGCAATCTGATAAAGTCCGTCGGATAAAAGAAATTCATCATATTCAAAATCGCCCAGATCCTCTGGTGTATAAAGCTTGGCCAAGCCACCGGTCATAATTTTCCGGCAAGGGTGGCCCATTTCTTGTTCAATCTGGCGGGCGAGCTCAACGATGGCAGCTAAGGAACCATTGATGATTCCCGACTGGATGGAGGCAATGGTGTTTTGGCCGACAATATGTTCGGGCTTTTTCAGCTCGATATGAGGTAAATGGGGAATCATCTGATGCAGGCTTTTGGCTTGGAAGGCAATACCTGGCACAATAATTCCACCATAAAAGTTAAAGTCACCGTCAATTACGCTTAGTTTAGTAGCGGATCCAAGATCCGCCACAATGGTCCAATCTTTGTATTTATAATAGGCACCTGTATTTGTTGCCACAATGTCAGCTCCTAATTCACGAGGTTCTTCTAACATAACGTTCATTTCGGGGAGAATACCTGGAACGACACTGAGTAGTTTTGTATTGGGCCAAGTTTCTTCCATAATGGCAAACACAGTTTCCCGTATTTGTGGAACAACGCAAGACAAAATAACGGCTGAAGGAGATTCTACATTGAATTCTTTAATGATAGTTTGAAAAAAGCTTTGGTATCTTTGGTAGCTTTCTTCTTTAATCGTCATTCTACGATCGTCACGGAGACGAAGACCATCGTCTGTATATAAGACAGTCACAATATCCGTGTTTCCGATGTCAAGAGTTAGTATTCCGCTCATAATTTGCTTCCTTTCCTATTTAAGTCCCTATGGACAGCGTGTAATTAATTCTAAAAGTAATGCTTTGGTTTGAGCTGTAAGCCCATGAATGCATTAATAATACACCGAAGGAGAAATTTATGTAAATAGCCAGGGGAAAGTTTCAAGAACTTCCTAGTAATAGTTGGTTCTGAGACTAAATAAGGAAGATTTTTGTCTTTGTCCTATTTTTTGCTAAAAATCCTGCCTATTTTTATAAATTTGGTTATTGATTTTCGCAGAAACATTGTTATAATTGGAAGTGTAACAATAATCCGCGATAGCTCAATGGTGGAGCACTCGGCTGTTAACCGATAGGTTGGAGGTTCGAGTCCTCTTCGCGGAGCCAGAGTTAATACAGGTGATGACAAAGAAGAGTACGTTGGTTTGGCCATTCAAGAGAGACAGGTGCGCTGGGAACTGTTATGGTAAATTGATGGAAAGGAACTTTCGAGCCTGACACAAAGAGATGGGCAATTGCCAAGAAGGGTGGAACCGCGTGATTCACGTCCCTTTGAGTGTAATTGCCTATTTTTTTATATAAAAATAGAAACAAAGAATGGAAAGTAACTTTAACAAGGACTTTGTCCTTATTTTAAACAGAATGATTTTGAATAAGCTATGGCTTCGGTTTGAAACGGGAGCAAAAGGAGGAACATATTATGTCAGAAGAAAACAATGTAACAATGGATAAAATTTTAGCTCTATCTAAGGGTAGAGGTTTTGTGTTTGCGGGATCAGAGATTTATGGGGGTCTTGCTAACTCATGGGACTATGGTCCATTGGGCGTCGAATTAAAGAAAAACATCATGAACGCTTGGTGGAAACGCTTCGTTCAGCAGAGTCCTTATAACGTGGGACTAGATTCTGGAATTATTTTAAACACCAAAGTATGGGAAGCTTCAGGACACTTAGGTGGGTTCTCTGATCCCTTAATGGATTGTAAAGCCTGTAAATCCAGATACCGTGCTGATAAACTCATCGAAGATCAGATGACTAAAGAGGGTGTGGAATTTGCTACAGCTGACGGAATGCCAGAAGAGGAAATGATGACTTATATTAAAGATAAGGATATTGTTTGCCCCAAGTGTGGAGCCAAAGATTTCACTGACATCCGGAAATTTAACTTGATGTTTAAAACGTCCATTGGCGTGACCGACGAATCCTCGGAACCCGTTTATCTGCGACCAGAAACGGCTCAAGGTATCTTTATAAACTTTAAGAACGTTGCCAGAAGTAGCCGTAAAAAAATTCCTTTTGGAATTGCTCAGATTGGTAAAGCCTTTAGAAATGAAATTACCCCAGGAAACTTTATTTTTAGAACTCGGGAATTTGAACAGATGGAACTACAGTTTTTTTGTAAGCCAGGCACAGATATGGAATGGTTTGAGTTCTGGCGCACTTTTGTTAAGGACTTCTTAATTGAATTAGGCTTAAAAGAAGAAAACTTACGGGCAAGAGATCACGGCCAAGATGAATTATCTTTCTACTCCAAAGGAACCACCGACTATGAATATCGTTTCCCCTTTGGCTGGGGTGAACTGTGGGGCGTTGCGAATCGGACAGACTATGATCTAACCCAGCACATGAATCATTCACGGGAAGATTTAAACTATCAAGATCCAGTAACCAATGAAAAGTATGTTCCTTATGTTATTGAACCGTCGGTATCCCCAAACCGTATTTTCCTTGCCGCTCTTTTAGATGCCTATGAAGAGCAAGAACTCGAAAATGGGGATGTTCGAAAAGTGCTCCACCTTCACCCATACTTAGCCCCTTATAAAGTAGCGGTATTACCTTTATCTAAAAAGCTAAATGAGAAGGCTGAAGAGGTTTATGCCCAACTAGCAGAAGACTTCATGACCGACTTTGATGATGCTGGATCCATTGGTAAGCGTTACCGCCGTGAAGATGAGATTGGGACACCTTTCTGTGTAACCATTGACTTTGATACCCTAGAAGATGAAGCCGTTACAATTCGTGACCGCGACACCATGGAGCAAGTCCGAGTTAAGATCGCAGAACTCAATGATTGGGTTGCCCAGCGCGTGAAGTTCTAATCATGGCAAGAGATTTCAACCTGTTTAAACAGGAAATCAAAAATCAAAAAGTAGCAGTCATCGGCCTAGGGGTTTCAAATATCCCCTTGGTTCGATTTTTATTGAAACTGGGCGCAAAAGTTACGGCCTTTGACAAGCGCCCCATGGAAGAGCTGGATCAAGCGGTTCGGAAATTTGAAGGACAAGCAGAATTTGTTTTAGGGGAAGACTACCTCGATGACCTAACGGGTTATCCCTTGATTTTCCGAACACCAGGCATGCGTCCAGATGTGCCGGCTTTGGAAAAAGCTCGCAGCCAAGGCAGCCTTGTCACCTCAGAGATGCGAGAGTTTATGCGCCATTGTCCTGGCAAGATGATTGGGATTACAGGATCAGATGGTAAATCCACCACCACCACCATGATCCATGGACTTCTTCAAGCACAGGGTCATAAGTCTCGGATTGGTGGAAATATCGGCTTTCCTTTATTTGATGAAATAGAAACCATTGAAGAGGATGAATATATCGTTTTGGAACTCTCTAATTTCCAGCTCATGGATTTGGGCGTTTCACCGGAAATTGCCGTAGTTACCAACCTTTCACCTAACCATCTTGATATTCATAAAGATATGGAAGAGTACCGACAAGCTAAAATTAATATCTTCCGTTTTCAAAATGAGACGGATACACTGATTATCAATTTAGACAACGAATATACCCGTGAGTTTAAGCAATTGGCTAAAGGAATGGTTAAGGGTTTTTCATCCAAAGAAAAGGCGGATGCACATTTTGCCAATGGCACCATTTTCCTTCGAAATCAAGCAGTGGTGGATTTAGCTGATATGAAACTAAAGGGAATCCACAATGCCGAGAATTTATGTACGGCTCTTTTAGCTACGGAAGGGCTCGTTGATCTGGATACAGCTCGACGCTTTGCAATTGAATTTGCTGGCGTTAAACATCGGGCTCAATTTATTGCAAAAAAGCGTGAAGTTAGATACTACAATGATTCCATTGCTTCCTCACCCACGAGAACCCTGGCAACCATTCGATCCTTTGGCGATGATTGGGGACGAATCAACATTATTCTAGGTGGTGTCGATAAAAACCTAGATTATACAGAACTGGCCGAAGCAGGGAAAGCTTATTTCCGAAACATTATTTTAGTGGGAGCAGCCAAAGAGAAAATTCGTCGTGCTTTCATTGCATCAGGTGGAGACGCAGCCGAACGGCTGATCGATGCCGATAGCTTTGAAGAAGCCGTGGAATTAATAGCCAAGGTGTCGATCCCCGGTGATGTTGCTATTTTATCACCAGCTTGCGCTAGCTTTGATATGTTCCGTAATTTTGAAAAACGTGGCGAACGCTTTGAAGAGTTAGTCTTAGCCATGGAGTAGTTCCAGGGAAGGGCATTGGACCAATGGCTACAATTGCTTTTTAATAAGCCTCAATATTAAAGTTATAGTTGTGAGTTTAAACTCACACAGAGCTAGAGTTTTGTTGGGCTATAGCAAGGGAAGAGTTGAAAGTCTTTAATAAAACATTTTATTTTGATTTCAAAATGAAATTTAAATTAAAATGTTCAAATGAGTCGATAATTTTAAAATGCAAAATTTTAAAATTTGAAATGAAATGTACGTAAAGAAAAGGAAGGCCGTCTGTTGACAGCCTTCCTTTTCTGTTAAATGATTAAACCAACCTGCCTCGGATGCTAATGTATGGCAACTCTTTATGAAGTGATGTCATCAATTCCTTGGATTTTTAATCTGTTCAAATAATTGAAGTGTGTCTTGAATTTGAGCGCGACTAGGGTTTTTAAGGTTATTTAAAGGAGCGCCCATAACGACAACTACATATTCCTTGCCATTTTTTGTACCCATGGTAGCCCAACACTGTCCGGCTTCTTGGGTAGTTCCTGATTTCCCACCAAGAATTTCAAAGTTTGTGAATGTTTCATTTTTCAAACGCGAAAGAACAGTGGAACGGAGGTGGAGTCCTTTCGGGTGGTCTAAGGTAGAGCTGGTTTGGAACTCTTTTTTAGTAAAGATGGCTCGAAAGTGACCAGTGTTTAAGGCGTGATCAAGGAGGACCGCCATATCATGGGCTGTGGTGTATTGCTCTTTATGATGGAGTCCTTCTGGGCTGGTGAAATGAGTACTCTTTAAATCAAGTTGTTTTGCCTTGGCATTCATGAGTTCAACAAAACTAGCCACATCACCAGAAACGTTAACGGCTAGGGAATTGGCAGCTTCTCCACCTGAGCTAAGAATGGTGCCATAGAGTAAATCACGGTAAGTAACCGGCTCTCGCCCGAAAAATCCTGCCATGGAGGCATTGCGACTCACCATATCTTGATAGGTGGGTACATCGACTGGAGCCACCTCAGATAAATCGTCAATCTGCTCTAAAGCCACCAAGGTGGTCATGATTTTTACAAGGGAAGCGGGATAAATTTTGGTGTCACTATTCTTTGTAAACTCTACGGAATGATCCGTTCGATTTAGAACATATATATAGGGACTGACAAAATCATCTTCAATCAGCTCATTTTTCGCAAAAGAATTAGGGAAAAGTTCTTTGCCAGTGAACAGGACTAGGATTAATAAAAGGAAAAGAGCGAGAAGCTTTAAAGGGCCTTTTGACTTTCCTTGCCTTTTCTTGGCTTTTTTCCTTTGGTTGGAACTAGAAGTAACCTTGGTTTTTACTATTTTCCTAGTATTAGAGTTTTGACCAGATGAGGTCTTGTTGAAATTCAAAGCTAATTTGTGAGCGAGGTCTTCTTGATTTGGGTGATTTTTATGAGAACTGGTCAATAAGCGACCAGTTGGTATTGCAAATTCGTGGGTAGGCATAGGGAGTCTCCTTCAAATGGTATCCTTGATGAGGTCGTTGAGTGGTTTCGTATAACAAGGCTTAGTTGCAAGCGTATTGGGTTTAGTTCTTACCAAGCAAGCCATAGTGCTCCTGACTTTTTAATTAGATAAAGCCTACTTTACCTTCAGGTATAAATGTCAATACAATAATTAAATCAAGGATATTCTTAGATGGATTAAGAATATCCTTTCCGCTTAAGGGGAGTTTGGTTTGGGCGTCTATTTTTTTACTAACAGCCCTTGAATGGTGCTTAAAACAAGACGAGGAGCTACCTCAAAGGAGTAATCAGTTTGGATCCGCTCGGTAAACTGATGAGCATCCTTGCCGTAAGGACCAATATCTAAAACGGGTAAATCAAGCTGTTGCATCTCTTCTAAAGGTAAATCATAGGTCACGCCAAAACCTGGCATGTTTTCTTTAAGGTCTCGAATTACAGCAGGATCCTTTGGTGCACTGCCATAGGATAAGTCTGAAATAAAGGGGAAGAATTTTTTAAAGACCAAGGAGTAATCAGACTGGGTGGTGTTTACAACCTCTTTAACCGTATCTAACAAAAGCTTACCTTTGGGATCCTCATCGGTGACATAGATATGAGGATAGTAGGGTGGCGTCAAATAGATAATAATGATTGGTTCTCGATCCGACCAAGCGTTATAAACAAACTCAACGATTTTCAGGGATTTTTCACGATCGTCTAAAGTGGGGTGATCTTGAACCGTCTGGATGAGGCGACTAAGCTGGTCTTGAAAGTCTTTACCTTTCGCCTTATGCTCTTCAATTACTAGCTGCAATAAATCTTGATAGCTTAAGACTCTGGCTTTAAAAGGAAGAGGCTTTGCCTTTCGACCAGATAGATTGCTAAAGGTGGCGTAGTGACTGTTTAATGTGTCAACGACGCCACGAAAGGCCTTGTTTGCTGCATCTTTCATTTTCTCCAACACTTCACTGGGCGTTGAGGAGTGGGTAGCATAGCTGAAAAACACATTGGCGGTGCGAGCGGTTTGAACCGAATATTCCGTTTTTAAATCCCGCATTTTAAGGGTTACTGGTGGCATGGCGGCTTCGCCTTCCACCACATCGGAGTAGGCTGGATTTAAGCTCACCTCATCGACTAAGCGAGCGGCAATTTGGTTGGCATCGATTCCGTTAAAGGCTTCGCCCACATGGGTTTCTTTGCCGACAATATAAAAACTTGGCATGATTTTGCCCACGGTGCCGATATAAACATATTTATTTTCATCTCCAGGATATTCCCCAGTCATATAATCCGTATCTAAAAGAGCTAACAAGTTGAGCTGATGTTCTTCTCTTATTTCAAGGAGTTTAGGAATGGCAGCCAGCATTCCCTTTGAATTGGCTTCTTCATCACAAACTGCCACATAGATCAGGTTCCCCTGGAATGATTTAGGCGCTTTGGACAAATGTTCCATAATGGCTATTAAGATAGCATCTCCTGTTTTCATATCGAAGAGTCCACGACCAAACAGATAATCCCCCGACTCAAGATCTGCTCGGGCCTCTGGTGGCAGGCTAACGCTTTTTAAGACTTCAGCAAGTTTTAAGGGCTGGGTGGCGAACTCTTCCAGGCTACCATAGTCCGAAGTGCCCACCGTGTCATAATGGCCAAGGGTCACTACGGTATCCTTTGATTCAGTAGCCTCACCCTTTAAAAGAGCGATAATGGCATACCGATTTAAAGCATCTCCTTTAATGGGAACCTTATATAGATTTTGGGGATGTTCTTTAAAATATTGAAAGCTTTCTAGAATCTCAACGATGCGGTCGGCTACAGCCACTTCACCGGATGTCTCCACCACGCTTTTAATCTGGGTGAGATCTAATGCAATTTCTTTGATGCGTTCTTGAAATTCCATGATAACAATCTCCTCGTTCAACAGTTTGTTTTCATTAAAATATCGACACTACAATTAGTTTCATTAAAATATTGACTTTATTATAAGTTACATGCTAGTATGATTCCTTCGTAGGTTGTATTTTAATTCACATCCTATTGTAGCGAAGAATACCCTTCAATACGAGACGATTGAAATTAAATTTTTTTAAAGTCTCGACTCAGGAAAAGGAATGTTTTAGGACAAACTTTATAAGGATGATATTCTTTTGAACGATGACTTAATCTAAATGAAGCGAAACGAAAAGGGAATTCATTCGCCAAATGGTTGATTAAGTGATGAATGTGATATAATTTAACTATTGATTTACTAACAAAGATGGAGGTTACTCATGAAGAATGATATAAAACGGATCGCGATTATGACCGGTGGCGGAGATTGCCCTGGACTAAACGCTGTAATCCGTGCGGTTACTCGCAAAGCAATTATCGAAAACCATTGGGAAGTGATTGGCGTTCGCAATGGTTATAAAGGTTTATATTATGGCAATTTTGTCGATTTAGACCTATATAATACATCGGGAATTCTACAAGAAGGTGGAACGATTTTATTTTCATCTAATAAGGATAACTTGTTTGAGTACCAAGTGGAAGAAAATGGTGTAATGGTCACTAAAGATGTTTCCGACGTTGCCGTTGAAAACTTAAAAAAAGCTGGTGTCGACGTGCTCTTTGTTGTCGGCGGTGATGGAACATTGGCGTCTGCTTTAGAATTTTCCCGTAAAGGGGTTCAAATCATTGCCATTCCAAAGACCATTGACAATGACCTAGCTTCGACTGATGCCACCTTTGGTTTTTCAACAGCGGTTGATGTAGCAACGGAAGCTTTGGACCGTCTCCACACCACAGCGGCTTCTCACCACCGAATTATGGTGTTGGAAGTTATGGGTCGTTATGCTGGCTGGATTGCACTGTATGCAGGAATTGCTGGGGGTGCCGATGCGATTTTAATTCCGGAAATTCCCTATGACATTAATTATGTAGCAGCAAAAATTAATCGCCGGAAAGAAATCGGCAAAGACTTCTCAGTGATTGTAGTAGCTGAAGGAGCTAAATCAAAGGACGGCGAAATGGTGATTCAATCCATTGTGGAAGGGTCACCTGATCCAATCCGCTTAGGTGGAATTGGTAACAAAGTAGCCATGGAGCTTCAAGAACTTTGCGGCAATGAATCTCGGGCAACTATTTTGGGCCATCTTCAACGTGGTGGAAGCCCATCGTCAACCGATAGAATCTTGTCATCGCGCTATGGAATTGCAGCTGTTGAATTGGCGGAACAAGGCCTCTTTGGCAATATGGTCACCTTAAAAGGAACAGAAATGAGCTACGACTCCTTAGAGCATGTTATTGGCCAGGTTACTAAAAATGTGGAGCCGGATAGCGAAATGGTTAAAACAGCTAAATCCTTAGGAATTGTCTTTGGTGACGAAGCAGTGGATGTTTATAAAGTATTAGGTGACCTTAAAGCACCAGATCATTTTAAAGCCACTGATCACTTTAAAAAGGCTTAAGGATTTAAACAGATAAATACATATGACGAAGTAGAAAAAGTCTTGGAATGAAACAGCAGAACAGCCTTAAAAGAGAAATTCTCTATTAGGGCTGTTCTGTCTTTTTGCACCTTGTTTTAACCAGAAAATCAGGTGCTTTCAAATGTTATCCGTTAATAACTGATATTAGCGAAAGGGCTTGGGGATTGCGTTTGAACTCCATGGAAATAGATGTATAATAAGAACAAAAGTAAACCTGCATTATTCACCAATAAATATTTAAACTCTATAAGTCCTTATAATACAAAGGTTTTGTAACGTCACCCATTGCACCTATTGGGTGCAAAAAACAAAACGAAAAGAGCCTCAATTTATGGTAAAGTTTAATTGATAAAAACAAAACTAAAACCACAAAAGGAGCTCTTTTCATGTCTAGTTTAAAACAAATTCCACTTCAGTTCAACCCAAATATTTCTTTTGATTTTAGTGGCGGTAACCTTTCGTCAGATTCTGGTTTAATTTTAGTCAAAGAGTTCATCGATAAACTGGGTATCAGTCTTCTTTT
>LFRM01306284.1_pt1 | contig 26297 bp, 15 predicted proteins | sample 618341 | NCBI WGS metagenome assembly LFRM01 (sample SAMN03654438, study PRJNA283298) | anaerobic digester metagenome | isolation source: pool of bioreactors CSTR01a, CSTR02a, and CSTR03a thermophilic anaerobic... | place: Denmark: Kgs. Lyngby | collected 2014-05-21 | reverse complement strand
TTGTTCAACTGGGAAAGAGCCGAAGCACTTGAGGCGGCATCTGTTTTTCCGTCGTATTTTCCTGCGTTCCAGAAGTTTTCGTAATACAGCTCGACTTGTTGCTCCGGACTTGCGATGTCAAAGTTCTCGGTTGCAAAAGAAGGAGTTATACCTACGGAAGCTTTAAAATTCACGACCGGTTTTCCCAGGCGGCCGGATTTGGTGGTCACCAGGATGACCCCATTGGCGGCACGGGAGCCGTAAAGAGCCGAAGCAGCGGCATCTTTTAAGACCGTAATGGATTCAATGTCCTGAGGATTCAATGTGCTCATTACGTTGTTTGTGGCATAGATGTATCCGCTCATCTGGCCGGTGTCCCCGGAAACTACCGGTACTCCGTCTACTACGTAAAGCGGTTCGTTGGATGCGTTCATGGATCCGATCCCGCGTACACGGATACTCGAAACGGCGCCGGCCTGTCCCGAATTGGTCGTGATCTGCATACCGGCGACTTTACCGTTCAGGGCGTTCTCGAAGGAAAGTGTCGCCACGTCCTTGATGGCTTCGCTTCTGACTACAGAGGCGGCACCGGTATAGGTACCTTTTCGTGCAGTCCCGTAAGCGACCACCATTACCTCGTCAAGGGCGAGGGCATCGGGGGACATGGGGATGTTTACCACACTCCTTCCGGCTACAGGCACCTCTATGGATGTGTACCCGACATAGGATAGCACCAGCACCGCATTGTCCGGGCATCTTTCGATAACAAAGTTCCCGTCAATGTCTGTGTTTGTTCCCAGTCCTCTTTCTCCCTGGATCAGGATGGTCACAAAGGGGAGTGGAGAACCGTCTTCTGAAGAAGTTACCTTTCCGGTAACCCTCGATTGTGCCATAGCGGATGTTGTTATCATGACCGCCAGCACAAAGAATAAAACTTTCTTCATGAAATTTTGGTTAGGTTAGTATAAAGGATAAAAGTTTGCAACGCTCGAAGAACAAAGATAAAAAACAAAATGATTCCCGCAAGGGGAACATTTCTTTTAATTCTTCGTAAATTACGGTAATTTTGTTCCAAAATATTATTAAAAGTAACCCATGCGTACTCATTCCGTATCTTCATCTCCCGTAAGTATTGACCTGATTGAAAAGATCATTTCCGGGGAAATTCTCCTGGATATTTCTCAGGAATCCAGGATTCGTATTCTGCAATGCCGTGATTATCTGGACAATAAGATCCGAATGTCCGGGGACCTCGTCTACGGGGTAAACACGGGTTTCGGGGCGTTGCACAACGTCGCCGTTGGGAGCAGGGAGTTGGAACAGTTACAGAAAAACCTGGTGATGTCGCATGCCTGCGGGATGGGTCCGGTTGTCCCGAAAGATATCGTTCGGCTGATGCTTTTTTTGAAGATTCAGTCGATTTCTTACGGATATTCCGGAGTTCAGCTAAAAACGGTGGAGCGTCTGGTCGCCTTGTTCAACCGGAATATATACCCGGTAGTGTACGAACAGGGATCTCTGGGAGCTTCGGGCGACCTGGCACCGCTGGCGCATCTGGCGCTACCACTGTTGGGTATGGGTGAAGTCGAACAAGAAGGCAAACGCTTTTCAGGTAAAGAGCTTAACGAAATGATGGGATGGGATCCCATAGACCTGCAGTCCAAAGAGGGACTGGCACTTCTGAACGGAACCCAGTTCATGTGTGCATACGGTTTGTGGTGCCTAATCCGGGCCTTGCGTCTTTCCGGCCAGGCCGATATGATATGTGCTCTTTCTTTGGACGCCTACGACGGCAGGATAGAACCGTTTACTGAAGAAGTTCACCTGATAAGACCGCATGCCGGCCAGACACAGACAGCTACTGCCGTACGCAAATATCTGGAAGGCAGTGAGCTGATAAACAGGCATAAAGAACATGTCCAGGATCCTTATTCTTTCCGTTGCACACCTCAGGTGCACGGTGCCACAAAAGATTGTATCGCCTATGTGAAAACGGTCCTGACTACAGAAATGAACTCTGCCACCGATAATCCCACCATATTCCCGGAACTGGATAAGATCGTGTCTGCAGGAAATTTTCACGGACAACCACTTGCCCTTGCCCTGGATTTTCTCGCCATTGCAGTAGCCGAATTGGGAAGTATATCCGAAAGGAGGATCAACCAGCTGGTCCTTGGGAAAAGGGGGTTGCCTCCTTTCCTGGTAGCCAGACCCGGGCTGAACAGCGGTTTTATGATTCCCCAGTACACGGCTGCTTCTATTGTCAGTCAGAACAAGCAATTGTGCACGCCTTCCTGTGTGGATTCCATTGATTCCTCCCAGGCACAGGAAGACCATGTAAGCATGGGTGCAAACTCTGCCCTGAAGTGTTACCGTGTGATGGACAATGTACAGAGGGTGCTTGCCATTGAACTGTTTAACGCTTCGCAGGCCCTGGAATTCCGCAGACCGGCAAAGACTTCTTCCCGGCTGGAAGGTCTGGTGTCCGCTTTTCGCAGGCACGTTCCGTTTATTGAAGACGATGTGGTCCTGTATCCGTATATGCACAAAGCAGAAAGTTTTTTAAGAGATGAATGGTATACTGATTGAAAATATTAAACAACTGGTTCAGGTAAGAACGGGCGTTTCAGGGGAGGCTTTCTCCTGCAGCACGGGAAATGAAATGAACCGGCTGCCCTGTTTGGAGAACGCATGGCTTTTCATTCGGGATGGCATGATCGACGGTTTCGGACCTATGGAAAACTGTCCCTATAAGGAAGACATTCCCCTTGGCACCAAGATCATTGATGCTACGGGCAGGTGTGTCTTTCCTTCTTTTTGTGACTGTCATACACATATCGTTTTTGCCGGAAGCAGGGAAAAGGAATTTTCCGACAAGAACCGGGGGCTTTCTTACCGCCAGATCGCTGCCCGCGGGGGAGGGATACTAAATTCAGCGGCACTTCTTCATAAAACCACCGAAGAGGAATTGTTTGAACAAAGTCTTGTAAGAGCCCGGGAACTGATTCGCTTTGGGACGGGAGCCGTCGAGATAAAAAGCGGGTACGGACTTACCGTGGAAGACGAAATAAAAATGTTGCGGGTGATCCGTCGCATAGGAGAAGAAACCCCTTTGACGGTTAAGGCGACTTTTCTCGGGGCTCATGCCGTTCCTGAATCATACAAGGGACGACGATCCGAATATGTAGATCTGATCATTGACCAAATGATTCCCAGGGTGGCGGAGGAGAATCTGGCACAATATGCAGATGTTTTTTGTGAAACAGGGTTTTTCACGGTGGAAGATACCGAAAGGATCTTTACGGCAGCCCTGAAGCACGGGCTCAGACCCAGGGTGCATGCCAACCAGATGGACTTTTCGGGAGGGGTTCAGGCCGGAGTGAATTACGGGGCCATAACGGTGGACCACCTTGAACATACGGGACCTGAAGAATGGGATGCCCTTGCCGGTTCCGACACCCTGCCGGTATTGCTTCCCGGCTCCACTTTTTTTCTGGAGATGGATTATGCCCCCGCCAGGGAAATGATCCGTCGCGGTTTGCCGGTTGCATTGGCCACCAATTACAATCCGGGATCCTGTCCGGCCGGTAATATGCAATTCATGATGACGCTGGCCTGCCTGAAGATGAAACTGACTCCGGAGGAGGCTGTCAATGCATCAACACTGAACGGAGCTCACGGCATGGATTTGTCTTCCCGGCTGGGATCGATCACCGTCGGAAAGACAGCCAATGTGTTTATTACTGTGCCGATACCGTCCTATGAATATTTTGCTTACGCTTTTACCAGCCCCTTGGTGGAAACCACTATATTAAACGGAAAAATTACAACATTATGATCTTTACGGCATCACAACAATTCACTACATTACTGGGACTGCTTACCATCGTCCCTGCAGGCCACGGGGCTGTATGTTTCACCATTGAGAATACAGTCATTTATGTTGATCCGTATTCTGCCACGACCGATTACGGCCGTTATCCAAAAGCCGATATCGTCTTTTTTACACACGATCATGCCGACCATTATGATCCAAAAGCCCTCGAACACATAGTTACGTCCCATACCTTGTTTGTGGGGCCTGAGTGCATGGAAAAGCACCTGGAACTGGAAAAAACCCTCAGAAACGGGGATTTTTTCAAATGGAAAGGCATAGAAGTGCTTGCGGTCCCGGCCTACAACATAATTAACAAAAGACCTGACGGGAATCCCTTTCATCCCAAAGGATACGGGAACGGCTACATTTTTACTTTCGGGGATTTCAGGGTTTACGTGGCCGGTGACACAGAGCTGATCCCTGAAATGAAACAAATGGGACCTGTAGATGTGGCCATTTTACCCAAGAACCTGCCTTACACCATGAGCGACGATCAGTTTCTTGAAGCCGTCAAATGGATAAATGCCCCGGTGGTGTATCCCGTACATTATTTTGAACTTGACAGAGAGTATCTGGAAAAGGCTGCAGGAGACAAAGTGAAACTCATTTACAAATAACAATATGAAAAAGATCATCGAATGTGTCCCGAACTTTTCCGAGGGAAGGGACAGGCAGGTCATTGACCGGATAGCCGGTGTGATTTCCGGGGTGGAAGGAGTTAAGTTGCTTAATGTAGATCCGGGTAAGGCAACCCACCGTACCGTAATGACTTTTGCCGGTTCTCCCGAAGCTGTTCTGGAAGCGGCTTTCCGTGCCATCCGTACCGCAGCCGAATGCATAGATATGCGGAAACATCACGGAGAACATCCCCGAATTGGAGCGACCGATGTGTGTCCCCTTATCCCGGTTTCAGGTGTGACCATGGAGGAAACTGTGGAATATGCAAGGCAGCTGGCACGCAGGGTGGGAGAAGAATTGCACATCCCCGTTTATTGTTATGAACATGCAGCTTTTACCGAAAATCGCAGGAATCTTGCCGTCTGCCGTTCGGGTGAATACGAAGGGCTGGAAACCAAACTGAAAGACACCCGGTGGAAACCCGATTTTGGTCCGGTTGACTATAACGAACGTACGGCATCCACAGGACTGACAGTGATCGGAGCGAGGGATTTCCTGATTGCCGTGAATTTCAATCTCAATACCACCTCGGTACGCAGGGCAAACGCCATCTCTTTTGATGTCAGGGAAAAAGGCAGAAAAATCGTGGTCGATGGCATAGAAACGGTACAACCCGGCACGCTGAGGCATTGCAAGGCCATTGGATGGTTCATAAAAGAATACGGGATGGCACAGGTTTCCATGAACCTTACCAATCTCGGAGTAACGCCCCTGCATATTGCCTTTGATGAAGTTTGTGAAAAAGCTTTACAGCGCGGGATACGTGTGACCGGGACCGAACTGGTGGGCCTGGTCCCCAAAAGCACACTGGTAGATGCCGGGAGGCATTTTCTTCGCAAACAGCAACGTTCCCTGGGTCTTCCTGAGGAAGAGATCATCCGGATGGCCGTCAGGTCAATGGGGCTGGACGAGCTGAAGCCGTTCGACCCAAAAACCCGGATACTGGAATACCTGCTGGAAGATCCTGCTGGCGAAAAAAGCCTGTGCGACCTGACTTGCAGGGGATTTGCGCTGGAAACAGCAAGCGAATCCCCGGCTCCGGGCGGAGGCTCGGTCTCGGCTTATATGGGCGCCCTGGGCGCCTCCCTGGGAACCATGGTTGCCAATCTGTCTTCCCACAAACGCGGATGGGATGAGCAGTGGGAGTATTTTTCCCAATGGGCCGAGAAGGGGCAGGACCTGATCAGCCGGCTCCTTCACCTGGTGGATGAAGACACGCTTTCCTACAACAGGGTGATGGAGGCGTTTTCCATGCCACGGGAAACCCTGCGGGATAAAGAGATCAGGGCAGATGCCATAGAAAAGGCCACCCTGTATGCTTCCCGGGTACCGTTGGAAACGATGAAAACGGCACTGGAGGTATTTGACATCCTGGAAGCCATGACAGATAAGGGAAACCCCAATTCCGTGACCGATGCCGGGGTAGGGGCTCCGGCCGTCCTGGGAGCCGTCAAGGGAGGCTATCTGAATGTTTTGATCAACATTGGCGGTCTGTGTGACAAGGAAATGGCGCGATCTTTGAGGGAAGAAGCGGAAAAACTGCTGGCACAGGCCAAAGAACGGGAAAACAGACTTTGGGAGCATGTAAAGGCGAAAATCAACCAATGATATGAAAAAGATATTTTTGATGCTTATGGTACTATCATCCGCAGGAATGATGCAGGCAAAGGACATACAGCTTCCCCAACCACGGAAACAGGGGGGTATGCCTTTGCTGGAGGCCCTGAACAACAGGCAGTCTGCCAGGGAGATGTCTGAAGAACCTCTTTCGGTGCAAACATTGTCCGATCTGTTATGGGCGGCAGACGGGGTTAACAGAAAGGACGGAAGGCGTACCGCCCCCTCGGCTATGAATATGCAGGAGATTGACATCTATGTGTACACCCCGGAGGCTGTATATCTTTATCTCCCACAGGAACACAGCCTGAAACATCTGTTGAGTGGCGACTTCAGGGACGAAACCGTCAGACAGCCCTTTGCAAAGACAGCCCCTGTACTCCTGCTTTATGTCGCCAACTATGACAGGATGAAACGCCTGGACCAGCAGCAGAAAGATTTTTACGGGGCGACCGACACAGGCTTTATTAGCCAGAATGTCTATCTCTTCTGTGCACAGGAAGGCCTGAATACCGTAGTTTTGGGAATGATAGACAGGGATGCGGCACAAAAAAGGCTCGGTTTTGACGGGAAAGCACAGCTGGGACAACCGGTGGGGTATCCTAAACGCCGCTGAAAGAACTGAACCCACCGTCTACAGGCAGCACGATACCCGTAATGAAACTTGCGGCGTCTGAACACAGGAATTGAACGGCCCCGTTGAGCTCCGTGATATCACCAAAGCGCTTCATGGGAGTACGTGCCAGGACTTTCTTGCTTCTATCGGTGAGACTGCCGTCGGGATGCAGCAGCACGGCCCTGTTCTGGTCTCCGATAAAAAACCCGGGAGCTATCGCATTTACACGGATCTTTTCACTGAATTTAAGTGCCATTTCCATGGCCATCCACTGCGTGAAATTGATCACCCCTGTTTTAGCTACGGAATATCCCAATACGCGGGTAATGGCAGAATAGGCTGCCATGGATGAGACGTTGATGATGGACCCCGATCCTTTTTCGGCCATAATGCGACCCATGGCCAGAGTGGGGTACACGGTGCCGTTGAGGTTCAGGTCGGTTACTTTTTGCCAGTCTTCAAGTTTCATATCGAAAACGGTCTGATCTTCCCTGAGCGTAGCACCGGGCAGATTCCCGCCTGCCACATTGATCAGGATGTCGATGGTTCCCCACTGATCCACGATCTGCCGGGTTGTGGTTTTTAGTTTTTTGTAGTCCAGCACATCGCTCACAAAACCCATGGCATCGCCTCCTGCGGAACGCAGCCGGTCGACGGTCACATCCAGTTGTTCCCTGCGGATATCAAGTGCCGCCACTTTGGCTCCCTGCGAGATAAAATGCTTTGCCAGGCTTCCGCCCAATACGCCGCCGGCTCCCGTAATGACGGCCACTTTGTTTTTTACGCTGAAATTAGTTCTCATGGTATCGTAAGTTTTTTTATGGATTCACAGACTCAACTGCCGCCATCATGCCCGACAGTTCTGACAGGGCTTTCATCCTTCCGTAGAAAGAGTAACCGGGATTGTACCGGTCGTTATCTATATCGGACAACATGAGGGGTCCGTGGTCCGGACGCATGGGAATACGCCACGAATCCATGCCTTCCCGCAGTCTTCGTTTTTGTTCCTCCAGAAATATCCTGATCACCTCTGCCAGGTGGCCCCTGCCTGAAAGATGGTCAGCTTCCATGAAATCCCTGTTCTGAAACACTTCTGTGCTCCGCAAATGTACAAAATGGGTCCTGGGGGCAAATCTCTTTGCCAGTTCCGGCACGTTATTGTGGATGCCCGAACTTAATGAACCGGCACAAAATGTAAGCCCGTTCTGAAAAACATCAACGGCTTTCAGTAACCAGTCCACGTCTTCTCTACCTGTTACGATCCTGGGAAGACCCAGGACAGGGAATGGGGGATCATCCGGATGGATGCACAGGTTCACGTTGTTTTCCGCCGCTACGGGAGCAACCGTTTCCATGAAGCGCCGGAAATGATCTCTGAGGTCTTCCTGATGCATCCCTTCATATCGCGAGAGCATTTTGCGGAACAGGGCAACGGGCTCTTTATCCTTTTCGCTGATATTCCCGCTTACGAAGCCCTGTGTTTTGACGATAATATTGTGGATCAGCTCTTCTTTCTCCTCCTCTTTTATGGTGCTGTGTATTGTTTCTGTCCGTTCCAGGATAGGCGCAGGATAATCATCTGTTGCATTTTTTCTTTGGAGTATATACCTGTCAAAATAGGCAAACCGGGCATAGTCGAAATACAGCGATCTGGTCCCGTCGGGATTTTCCCTGTACAGGTCCGTCCTGATCCAGTCAATAACGGGCATGAAATTGTAACATACTGTCCGGATGCCTTCGGCCGCAAGATTTTTCAGTGAGATCCTGTAATTTTCCAGATGTCTTGCCGAGGCCGGGCTTGCCAGTTTTATCTCTTCACTCACCGGAAGGCTTTCCACAACCGACCACCTGAGCCCTGCCGAAGCTATTATTGCTTTCCTTTTGCGGATCTCCCCGACTGGCCATATGTCCCCGTTGGGGATGTGGTGCAATGCCGTCACGATCCCTTCCACGCCTATTTGCCGGAGGTCATTGAGTGCAATAACATCGTTCGGGCCGAACCATCTCCATGTTTTTTCCATACTGTTATTTTTTTTGTTCCGTTCCGTTTCCGTATTCCCTGGGCGTTACCCCGAAATGATCTTTAAAAGCTGCCGAAAAATGTGACAGGTTTGAAAAACCGCTTGCGTAAGCGGCTTCCGAAATATTCATTTTCTTGCAGCGGATCAGTTCAGCGGCTCTTTTCAACCGTATCGAGCGCATGTAATCACTTGCGGAAAGACGGGTCAGTTCCTTCAGTTTGCGGTGCAGATGTACCCGGCTGAACCCCACTTCTTCTGCCAGCGTTTCTACCCGGAACGTGCAGTCGGATATCTTTTCCTGAATGATCCTGTTGATCCTTTCCAATAAGATCTCGTCGGCCGATTTTAGTTTATCCAGGCCATTGGCTTCCTGGTCCCCGGGAGGGATGGTATGATATGACCTGGTCCGCTCCCTGTTTTCCATAATACTTTGCAGGGTCGAGATCAGGAGTTTTATATTAAAAGGCTTGACTACGTACGCTTCCGCCCCGCTTTCTGTGCCCATCAGTATGTCTTCTTCCTTGGATCGCGCACTCACCAGTATCACGGGAATATGGTGCACGTTGCTGTTGGATTTGATCTTCCGGCACAGTGTGATCCCGTCCATGTGGGGCATGATGATGTCGGTCAGCACCAGGTCAGGTTTGCGGGTAAGTATAAATTTGTGTGCCTCGGCACCGTCCGAGCACTCCTGAACGTGGTAAAAGTGTTCCAGTTCGTGTCGGAGGTAATTCCTAATCTCGGGATCGTCGTCGACTATGAGTAAATGGTATTTTGTTTTTGAGCGGGGTTTTCTGTAATGGTCTTCTGTGGCATCTTCAAGTTCCTGTTCCTCTTTTCTTTCCCTTGCAAATGCGTAAAGCAGTTCCTGCGGAACGAAATTTCGATCCGTCTCTTCTTCATTAAGATGATCTCTTCCAAGAGGAAGGGTCAGAATGAAAGAAGTCCCTATGCCGTCCTCGTTAGCACGGACTTCTATGGTCCCGTGAAGCAATGTCATCAAGGCCCTTGAGAGGTGCAGTCCGATCCCGGTCCCGTAATTTTTCTTTACCAGGGGATTGTCCAGCTGATAAAACCGCTCAAATATTTTCTCGGTTTGTGATTTTTCTATGCCGACACCTGTATCACTTATAGTTACTGCAACTTTTCTGCCCTCGTCAAGTAAATCGGTACGAATTACTATCTGCCCTCCGTCCGGTGTGAATTTGAAGGCATTGGAAAAGATGTTCATCAGTACCTTGTCAAAGTTTTCCAGGTCAAGCCATATCTTCAGCTGAGGCATTTCGTGCTCAAAACGGACGCTCATGTTTCTCTTTTCGGCCTGGTAACCGAATGTCTGGATTATATCGTAAATGAATCCGATAAGATCTGTTTCCCTGAATTTCAGAACCATCTGTCCCTTGTCGATCTTACGTATATCCATCATTTGATTGATAAGCCGGAGGATGCGCTGCGCATTCCGGTACATGAGCCGGTACGTGTCAAGCCTGGAGTCCGGAGGTGATTCTCTCAAAAACTTTTCCAGCGGATTGATAATTAAAGTTATGGGGGTGCGCACTTCGTGTGAAATGTTCATGAAAAACTGCAGCCTGGCTTCATTGATCTCTTCAATTCGCGCTTTTTGCAGCATTTCCTGTTTATGCCTGAATTGCATCCTTATGTAGGAAGAGATCAAATATATCAGGATCATGCCTGTTATCAGGTATCCCGAGTACATCCAGGGACTTTGATACCAGGGAGGCGAAACATGCAGGCTGACTTCCCGGACAGGGCTGGAGTACTGATCTTCAACGGCACGTACCTGAAAACGGTATTTTCCCGGGTTGAGATTCGTGAAATGGATCAGGTTGCTCCCCTGAGGGGTCCGTATCCAATCGTTGATAATCGGTTCCAGACGGTATTCGTAACGGATATGTTCGGGATGCAGGTATTTGAAGCAGGTAACTTCAAATCCCACCATATTGTCATTGTAAGCGACTTCCAGCGTAGCATCTTCTTCTGGTCCGTAAGGAAATGCAACGGGATTGTTAAATATCCTGTAATTGATCAGATGTACTTCAAGACTGGTCGTCTTTTCCCTGATCTCTTCGGGAAAAAAACCGGTTACTCCGGCAATATTCCCAAAATACAGGCGGCCCCTGGAAGAACGGGCCACAGCGTTCCTGGAAAATTCATTTTCTTCGATCCCGTCCGAATCAGTGAAAACACTGAAAGAACGTTCCCCCGAAACCATGCGCGCGATCCCTGAGTGTGTGCTCATCCATATGTTTCCTTCAAAATCCGTCTCAAGACCGCAAATCACATTGGAAGGGAGTCCGTCGGAGGTCCTGAACGCGGTAAATTCACCGGAAGTCTTGTCGTATTGGAGCAGTCCGTCAATCGTCCCCACCCAGATACTTCCATCGGTTGCCTCGGTTACCGTGTATACTACGGAACTGAGAAAATTGCGTGCGCTACCCGTGGCCGGNNTCAATACAGGTAAGACCTTTGAACGTGCCAATCCACACCAGTCCGAAACTGTCTATGAAAATCGAGTTGATCCAGTTGTTGTTGATCTCGTGCGGTACGGCAAGCCCTTCGGATGAAGAATAGAAATGATCCAGCAGCTGTCCCGAAACCGGGTCCACCCGGTATACTCCGCCGCCCCAGGTCCCAATCCACAATGTTTTGTCTTTCCCCTCCACGATGGCCCCTACAGCCATATTGAACCATCCTGTTTTTTGTCCAAGGAGGTCATTCCTGTACGAAAACCGGCCCGTTCTGACATCCAGTACCCCTATGCCGTGAATATAAGAGCCTATCCATAACTTGTCACCACTGGCCCGGCAAAGGCTCATTATAGTGGCAGGAAAAGGATTTCCCGGCTGGTCCGAGGGAGCTATGTGCCTCAATCTGTCACCCTTTGGATCCAACTGGTAAAGGCCGTCTCCGTCCGTACCAATCCAGAGGTTGTCCTCTGTGTCACAAGCCAGAGACATCACGCACGAGGATCCAATATGGTTGTATTGGTAGGACCTGGTCCCGTAATAGATGAAACCGGAAGGATTGGAGGGACTTACATAAACCCCTCTCTGGAACAGGCCCATCCAGAGGTTTCCGTCCATGTCTTCCATGAGACAGTGTACCTTTGTCCTGGACAGGTCCATAAGCGTCGAATTGGACGGGTAGTCCATTACCTGTTGCTTTTCCCTGTCTAAATATTTCAGGCCCTTGCCGTCAGTCCCGACCAGGATCCTGTTGTTTGCGTCGGCGAGGAGCGATTTCACTGGCAGGCTGCGTATGCCGTTGTAGTAGGGGATATGTACAAGTGTTTCCGTTTCCGGGTCGTACCTGAAAAGCCCGGAAGCAAGTGATCCCACGAAGATCGTCCCCTGTTTGTCATGGCAGAATGCGGGAATTTCTCCCGGATCATTGAACGCTTCAGGAAAGGGGATCCTGTTGGCCGTGTTGTTGATGGTGTTGTACTTCCAGATGCTTCCTTCCCGCAAAGTCAGCCACAGGTTGCCTTTTGGATCTTCGTACAGGGTTGTAAGGAAATCACTGTCAAGCGTATCGGTCAGCCGCCTGTAAAACCTGTTCCTGTTGACGTTTGTTCCCGGGAGCACGAAACATCCCTGCCCCGAAGTGGCAATCCACAAATCTCCGTTCCTGGTCTCGAGAATCTTCATGATATGCGGGAATACCCGGGTGTCCCCTACGTATAAGGGAATTTCCTCAAAACTGTCGGTATGGGGAAGGTAGCGTTGTAAACCATTCAGACACCCTATCCAGAAGCTTCCCCTGCTGTCCTCGTAAACACAGTGGACATAATTGTTTTTCAGGGAACTTGAATCTCCGGGTATTTTGTGGTATTTCCTCAGGTTGTGTCCGTCCAGACGGTTGAGTCCGTTCTCGGTAGCTACCCAGATAAAACCTGTTTTATCCTGAAAAACCTGGTTTATAAGACTGTTGGACAGCTCATTGCCAGACGAGTAGAACCTCCCGGCCTGGGCATATGCAAGATCCCCCCGGAACAGGAGACATAACAGAAAAGTAACACCGGACAAAAAACGAAGGCGCTTCATATGTTACAAAAATAACAAAAAGACGGTTGAAAAAAGCAAAATAACACATGGTGTATCAAAAAGAACAATTATTGTAACCGTTTTCCGGCGTGTGTTACGTGCACAACGTACAAAGCAACATGGCAAAAAGAGTCGTGTCTTATCCGGATGTAACTTTGAAATAAAACTTTAACCAAAACTTAAATCACATTATTATGAGAAGAAAAACTATCCTTTTTGCACTGATGATGTGTCTTGCTTATGCGTTGTGGGCACAACCGCGCGAGGTAAGCGGAACGGTCAGTGATTCCAGGGGTCCGCTCATTGGGGTCAGCGTAAGGGTGGTAGGTGCCAACGCGGTATCTATTACTGACCGGAACGGAGAGTTCCGGATCATGGCCCGGGAAGGAGACCAGCTGGAATTTTCCTACATCGGGTATCAGACCCTGACCCTGCAGCTCGATCAGCGCAGGATCCTGGAAATTCTTATGGAAGAAGACTCCCTGGTCCTCGAAGAAGTAGTGGTGGTGGGTTACGGCACTATGAGAAAAAGTGACGTTACCGGGGCCATCAGCTCCATCCGGGAGAACGAGATCAGGGAAGTGCCGGTAGCCAACATAAACCAGGCTCTGCAGGGACGTCTGGCAGGGGTTCAGGTCAACCAGACTTCAACCCGGCCAGGCCAGACCGGACAGATAAGGATTCGCGGTTCCCGCTCGCTCAACGCCAGCAACGATCCTCTGATCGTAGTTGACGGAATCCCGTTTGACGGGAGTATGAATGATCTGAACACCGGTGATATTACTGGTGTTGACGTATTGAAGGACGCCTCGGCAACTGCCATTTACGGCGCACGTGGCGCCAACGGCGTTATTCTGATCACGACCAACCGGGGGCAGGCAGGAAAGCCGAAAGTGTCTTACAGCGGCTTTGGCGGAGTGAAGGAAGTGGCACGAAAATACAAGGTTTTCGATGCAGAGGAATTTATCAAGCTTCGTCAGATCGCCGGGGCTTTTACCAATATGCCTCAGGAAGATGCCTTTTATGCCACCGGAGATGAAACCAACTGGCAGGATCTTATGTATCAGCCGGGTTACGTAACACAGCACGACCTGAACGTGTCAGGCGGTACGGATAACGCCGTTTATTCGGCCGGAGGCGGATACTATAAAGAGAGCACGATCCTTCCCGGGCAGGATTTTTCCCGTATTTCCCTGCGTGCGTCGGTGGACACTAAACTCGGCAAATACATCCGCCTGGGAATGAGTACCCAGAACGGTTATACGGTCACAAACGGGGAAAGTGCTTCCTTCATGTACCAGCTGGTCACTTTGTCTCCGATTGCACCCGCCTATGACGACGAAGGGAATCCCGTACTTCAGCCGGTATATCCAAACGATAATTACTACAATCCGTTACTGGTCCTGAACGAGAACAGCTGGGCCCAGCAACGTATCCGTTTCAACAGTTTCAACACCTTGTTCGGGGAGGTCAATTTTACTCCTGACTTCCGCTACCGTTTGAACGTGGGTTTGAATTACCGTCAGGACAATTACGGCCATTTTTACGGATCCGAGACACCCTTCCAGGATGGCGAAAGTTCCGAAGCCGTAGTCAGGAACGGACTGGGTCTCGGGTGGACCATGGAGCACCTGCTTTATTTCGACAAGACCTTTGCCGACAGGCATAAGCTCAATCTTACCGCATTGTTCTCCATGCAGGAAAACAAATCTTTTCATTCTTACATGAAGGCGATGGATATGGTGGCCGATTACGTACAATATTTCAATCTTGGTTTGTACAATGCAGACAAGGGGTCCATCCAGGTCCCGGCCAACCAGCAGGGGTATTACCGTACAGCTCTGATGTCGGGGATGTTTCGCCTGAATTACGGATTTGACAACCGCTATATGTTAACGGCAACCATCAGGGCAGACGGGGCATCGGTACTTTCCGAAGGCCGGAAATTCCATTATTATCCGGCTGTTTCAGTAGCATGGAACATAGCCAACGAACCTTTTATGAAAGGAGTTGATGCCGTTTCCATGCTGAAGATCCGTGCCGGATACGGTCAGACGGCAAACCAATCCATCAATGCGTACAGCACATTGGGAGGCCTTTCCCAAAACAAGTACAATTTCGGGGATGCCTTTGCATTTGGTTATTATGTTTCTTCCCTGGCAAACAGCGATCTGGGGTGGGAATACACCAACACGTTCAACATTGGTCTGGATTTCGGGATCTTCGGAGACCGTCTTACCGGAAGTATTGAATGGTATCAGCAACATACTTACGACCTGTTGCTCAGCCAGTCCCTTCCTCCCACAAGCGGTGTGCCCGGATCCATTATGAAGAATGTGGGCGAAACACAGAACAAGGGGATGGAGTTTACATTGTCCGGAAAAATTGTGGACAATCCCGGAACCGGATTCAACTGGACTCTGGATGCCAACGTGTTCTTCAACCGCAATAAGATCATCGCCCTGAACCAGGTCGAAAAAGACGAAGGGAACGGCTGGTTTGTAGGTTATCCCATTGACGTGATCTATGATTACAAAAAGGTAGGCATCTGGCAGATTGCCGAAGCCGACGAGGCTGCCTTATACGGCTCCAGGCCCGGGGAGGTCAAGATCCTGGATTACGACGGGAATGGCAGCATCACTACCGAAGACCGTCACATCTACGGCACTTTCGAGCCCAAATTCGAGGGAGGTTTCACCAGCCGGATGAATTACAAAAACTTTGATTTTTCTATAGTCGGGTTCTTCCGTGTAGGCGGAACCCTGGTAAGCACGATTTACCAGGGCCAGAGTTATTTGAACATGTTGCAGGGAAGGAGGAACAATATCTGGGTGGATTACTGGACACCAACGAATCCTACCAACGAATATCCTTTGCCCGATGCCACGGACCGTCCTACACAGGGAACATACAACAGCGTTTTCGGATACTACGACGCTTCCTTCCTCAAGATCCGAACCATTACACTGGGCTATACACTTCCGGCCTCCTGGCTTAGAAAGATCAGTGCATCCCAGGTCAGGATCTATCTGACGGCACAAAATCCCTTCACCCTGTTCTCTCCTTACCTGAAAGCGGGGGGTGTGGATCCGGAAGCTACCGGATCGGGACACCAGGGCTTCGGATACTCCGGTCCCATACAGTCACGGCAGCTGACGATAGGATTGAATACGCCTCCGACGCGTAACTACTTAATAGGAATTAATATCGGATTCTAACTATGAAAAAGAAAAATATAATCGGAATATTAGCATTGACAGCTTTTCTGGCTGTATCGTGCTCAGATTTTTTGAATGAGCAGCCACGCTCATCGCTTACTCCGGACTATTTCACGTCTGATGCCGGTATTGAAGCCGGCCTGACGGCAGCTTATTCGGCGCTTCGCTATCAATACGGACCCGAAGGAGCCATGTCCATTACCGTTGTCGGCACGGATGAATTCACTTACGGCGGAGACGGATCTTCCATCGAGATCAACAATTACGGCAGCGCCCTGTTCAACAACGGGCACCTGCAGACACCCTGGAACAGGAACTTTACCTATATCAATACCTGTAACGGAATCATTGAATTCGGAGCCGAAAGCGGAAGTCCCGAACTCATTGGGGAGGCAAAATTCCTGCGTGCCCAGTATTATTACAACCTGGTAACCACTTTCGGAGGGGTTCCTCTTGACCTGGGTTCCGGCGAGTTGAAATTCAACACCACACCCAGCACTACCTCTGTAAGGAATACGGAGGAAGAAGTCTATGCAGCCATGTTGCAGGATTTTAAAGATGCGTTTGAAAGCCTTCCCTACACNNCCTTCCCTACACCGCGTCACGTACCGGAGCCGTTGCCAAATCGGCAGCTCTGCATTACATTGCAAAAACGTACCTTGCCATTAAGGATTACCAGAATGCCCTGACCTATGCCAAAATGCTCATTGACGATGCGGAAGGACCCCGGACTTACGGGGCATACCTGTTGCAGGATTTCAGGGATGTCAACCGGGACGGCAATGAGCACAACCCGGAAGTTTTGTTCCTGGTAGAACATACCGGTGCCAGCTATGAATTTGACGAAAGCGGCGAGGGTGCCATGGACGGGCCAGAGAGCGGTCTGAAAGAAAACAGGGCCAATTTCATGATGTGCCCCTACTACGAAAATCAGGGTCTGGTAAACGGGAACAAACCACTCACCCGTACCATAGAGTACGGTCGTGGCTGGAGACGTTTTATGCCTACACCCTGGCTGCTTAATGTGGCTTTTGCCGAGAAACTGCACGACTCCAGGTATGATGCTTCCTTCCAGAAAGTCTGGTATGCCACGGTGGAAGTCGAGGGAGACAACGGTCAGACCCTTCATGTGGGAGATACGGCCTTCTATATGCCTGGTTATGAAATGACTGCTGCCGAGAAGGCCGCATTTGTTCAACGTACCGGAGCCAGGGTGTACCTCCCTTCCGACTACGAACCCGATGCCGACGGAGGCACCAAAAAGCGCCAGATGTTCCCTGCCAACCTTAAGTTGGCGGCTCCTTCGCGCAACGGAGTGAATGACGCTTCCAACCGGCCGTTCCTGGTGGCGAAACTATCTGAAACGTATCTGATTGCGGCAGAAGCAGCCCTTATGTCGGGCGGAGATCCCACACCGTACATCAATGCGCTCCGGAGAAGGGCAGCATACAGGAATCCCAATGATTACAGGGGTTTTGAAGACGGGCAGGATGGCGCGGCAAATTTGGCAAAAATGGGCTACGACTACCAGGCAGCGCTGGCTGCCATGACCGTGGCCCGTGACCGGATTGATCTGGATTTCATCCTCGATGAAAAATCCAGGGAACTCTGCGGCGAACAGCTTCGTTTCTTTGATCTGGCACGTACAGGAAAACTGGTGGAACGTGTACAGCTCAACAATCCCGAACAACCTGCAAAGGCTAATGTACGGGATTTCCACAGGCTACGTCCCATTCCACAGTCTCAGATAGACCTGATGACGAACGAGGACAAGGCCAATTACCAGAATCCCGGTTACAATCAGTAAATAAATCCTACTATGAAGAATACATTTACCATATTATTATTACTGGCAGGAGTGCTGTTTGTGTACAGTTGCCGTCCGGAAGAGCCCTTTCACAAAGGGAGCGCTTTTCCCAAAACAAGTGATGCCGTCACGCTGGCCTCTGCAGGTGAGGCAAAAGACGTAACCATGGGGGTAGGCATAAGCTATGAGCGCTTTATGAACAACGCAACTTACGCTGAAATTGCAGCACAGGAATTTAAAAACGTTACCTTTGGATATCATATGAAACATGGAGCCATTGTTGGAGATGACGGGAGCCTGAACTTTCTGGCCACTGACGCACTCGTAGCTGCGGTACAGGCCAAAGGCCTGGGCATATACGGTCACACACTTGTCTGGCATCAGAACAACAACGGGAATTTCCTTCGCAGCATAGCCGGAGGGGGAGGTCAGCAGGAATTCACCAATATCCTGAGCAACGGAGATTTTGAAATTGATGCCTCCGGGTGGGCCATATGGAACGGGGACAAGACACAGGACCTGTTTTGTAACAACCCTGCCTATGTATATGAAGGCAATGGATGCATGCAGTTCGTCAACGCCTCGGACAATCCGGGCAGTCAGTGGAAAGGCCAGATCAACAAACCATTTGACCTTCCTGTTGTGGAAGGCCATGTTTACCAGGTTACGTTCTTTATGCGTTGTCTGAGCGGGACCGGTTCGGGTCGCTGCTCCACCAGTGGCAATGCACATTACCAGGGAGATTTTGAGGTTTCTGCGGATTACAAAAAGATAACCTGGGAATTCACAGCGGCAGGTGGCGAGACTGGTCTAAGCTTTGACCTGGGTGCGAAAGCAAACACCTATTTCATTGATAACGTAAAGGTTATCGACACACAGGAAGTATTTGAAGATCCCAATGCAGCTGTGGATCTGATCCCCAACGGGACATTTGAGGCTGATGCTTCAGGCTGGACCATATTGAACGGAGACAAGACACAAAGCCTGTATTGTACAGATGCCGCTTTCGTATACAAGGGGAACGGATCCATGCAGTTCGTAAATGCCACCGATAATCCCGGCAGCCAGTGGAAAGGCCAGATAAAAACGAGCTTTAACGGACCCATTATTCCGGGCGATACGTACCTGCTTTCCTTCTATGTACGCTGTGCTTCAGGAACCGGCTCGGGCCGCTGTTCCACAACCGGCAATCCCCAATACCAGGGTGACTTTGAAGTGACTACCGATTACAAAAAGATCACCTGGGAAATTACGGGAAAAGAAGGAGAGGACGGCCTGTGCTTCGATATGGGTGCCGTGGCCAACACCTATTATTTTGACGAGATAAAACTGGTGAACCAGACCGATCCCTCTAACGGCACCGTTATCAACAATGAAATCCCCAACGGGACATTCGAGGTTGATGCAGGCGGCTGGTCTATCTTCAACGGAGATAAAACACAGAATTTGTTTTGTACAGATCCGGCATATATTTATGAAGGGAACGGCAGTCTGCAATTTGTCAACGCTTCCGACAATCCCGGGAGTCAGTGGAAAGGACAGATCAACACACCGTTTGTGAGCAGCATGCTTACTGAAGGAGAAGATTACGTTCTCTCTTTCTATATACGTTGTAAGAGCGGATCCGGTTCCGGGCGCTGTTCCACTACAGGCAGTGCGCATTACCAGGGAGATTTTGATGTGACAACGGATTACAAGAAGATCAAATGGGAGTTTGCTGCCGACGGAGGTGAAACCGGCCTGTGCTTTGATCTGGGAGCCGTGGCCAATACGTATTACATTGATAACGTTGAGCTGAAGCTGAAATCGCTGGATTCCGGTGATGACGGGGAGATTGGCGAAGAAGTCATTGAATCGCTCGACGCGGCCATGAATGACTGGATCACGGGAATGGTAACCAAGTACAAGGGAGCGGTGGCTGCCTGGGATGTGGTCAATGAACCGATGGCAGACGGAAATAGCGGAATGCGTACCAGTGCCACTGACGATAGGGCATCAGAAGGCGATATCTTCTACTGGCAGGATTACCTGGGCCGTGATTACGCCGTCAAGGCGTTCGAATATGCACACGCCGCAGACCCCGATGCCCTGTTGTTCATAAACGATTACAACCTGGAATACAATCCCGCCAAGCTCGATTCTCTACTCGCTTTTATCAGTGAAGTCCAGGCAAAACTGGATGCCAACGGAAACGGGGCCCGCATTGACGGTATCGGAACACAAATGCATACTTCCTACATGGCTTATGCGGGCATTGCCCCCATGTTTGAAAAATTGGCTGCTACCGGTCTGCTGATCAAGGTTACCGAGCTGGAAGTCAAACTCAATACCGGGAAAAATACGGGATATTTACTGACCGATCACGACAAGGACTTTCAGGGGGCTATGTACGAATACATCATGGATTGTTACTTGAAATTTGTGCCTGCCCAGCAACGGTACGGGTTTACCGTATGGGGGATCCATGACACGGAAAGCTGGGTGAATGAGCCTCAGAAGGGTATTTATTATTATCCGTTATTGTGGGACGATCAGTTTGCAAAAAAACCGGCTTATTATGCCCTTATGAAAGCCTTGGGAGTAGCACCGGAAGATGAGATGTCAGAATAGATAATACATATTTTATGAAGAAAGCTTTATTCGTTGTTTTGTGTGTTTGGTTAGGTTTTGGGAGTTGTAAACCGGCATACCGGAATGAGAGTCTGTCATTCAAAGAACGGGCGGCAGACCTGGTCTCCCGGATGACACTACAGGAGAAAGTATCGCAGATGTCTCACGAATCAGCTGCGATAGAAAGGTTGGGTGTGCCGGAATACAACTGGTGGAATGAGTGCCTGCACGGGGTGGCCCGTGCAGGTCACGCCACCGTGTTCCCCCAGGCCATAGGTATGGCCGCCATGTGGGATAAAGACATGATGTTTGACATAGCCACGGCTGTCAGTGACGAGGCCCGGGCCAAGCACCATGATTTTCTCAGGCAGGGAAAAACGGGAATATACCAGGGTCTGACCTATTGGACACCAAACATCAATATTTTCCGGGACCCGCGCTGGGGAAGGGGAATGGAGACATATGGCGAAGATCCGTATTTGACCGGTGAAATGGCTGTACAATACATCAAAGGGTTGCAGGGAAACGATCCGAAATACCTGAAACTGGTGGCTACTGCCAAACATTTTGCCGTACACAGCGGACCTGAATCCACCCGCCACAGTGCCGATGTTCATCCAAGCCCGCGGGACTTTTACGAAACCTATGCGCCGCATTTCAAAAAAGTGGTTCAGGAAGCCGGGGTATGGTCCGTCATGGGAGCTTACCAGCGTTTGTGGGGGGAACCCTGTTGCGGAAGCTTTTTCCTGAGCTCCCTGCTTCGTGACCGGTGGGGATTCCGGGGATATATTGTTTCCGATTGCTGGGCGATCAAGGATTTCTACGACGAAGGCATGCACGAAATAGTTGAAACCCCCGCGGAAGCTGCGGCTCTTGGCGTAACTGCCGGCACGGACCTGAACTGCGGGGTGAGCTATCCCTACCTGGTGGAAGCCGTTAAGGAGGGATATATTGAAGAATCCCTTATTGATACGGCTGTTCAAAGACTGATGCTGGCCCGTTTCAAGCTGGGAATGTTCGACAAGCCCCGAAAAGTGCCTTTCAGCAAAATTCCACTGGAGGTTGTTGAAAGCCGGGAACACGTTTCCCTGGCACATGAAGCTGCCCGGAAATCCATGGTGCTTCTGGAAAACGACGGAACCCTTCCTTTTTCAAAAGACGTTCGTAAAGTTGCCGTTATTGGGCCGAATGCCGATGATTTGGAAGTGCTCCTGGGAAACTATAACGGGTACTCAAAGAATCCAATCACTCCGTTGCAGGGAATCCGCGAAAAAATTCCCGGCGCCGAGGTGGTTTTTGCGCAGGGCTCTCGTCTTGCCGAAGGCCTGCCATATTTTGAGCCTGTTCCCGAAGGGGTTTTGTTTACCGATTCTACATTGACACAACCCGGCCTTTCAGGAAAGTATTTTAACAATATGAACTGGGACGGTGTCCCGGTCCATGAAAGAGTGGAAAAAAACATTGATTTTATCTGGTGGAACAAAGCACCGTTTGAAGACATGGACGACCGTGAATTTTCCGTGGAATGGAACGGAATCCTCTGCGTTCCCGAAACAGGACAATATGCTTTGGGTGGCGAAGCCTTCAGCGGCTTTACCCTGATGCTGGACGGAAAAACCCTGGTGGAAAGAATTGACGTGCATCATCCCAGGAAAGAATACGAGTATGTGCAGCTGGAAGCCGGAAAACCTTACCCGTTGACAGTGCGCTACGTCCAGAACAGAACGGAATATGCGATCATGCGTCTTCTGTGGGAAGCTCCGCACGGCAACCTGATGGAAGAAGCCCTGCAGGCAGCCGGTGAAAGTGACCTGGTCATCCTCTGTATGGGCCTGAGTCCCCTGCTGGAAGGTGAAGAAATGAAAGTCAAAGTGGACGGGTTCAACCAGGGAGACCGGGAGGACATAGGTCTTCCCGCTACCCAGGTGGCACTGATCAAGGCTATAAGAAAACTCAGCAAGCCAACGGTTTTGGTCCTGCTCAACGGCAGTGCCGTAAGTTTTGACAGTGAGATCAAATCCGTACCGGCGATTCTGGAAGCATGGTATCCCGGCCAGGAAGGAGGCAGGGCCATCGCCGATGTCATCTTCGGGGATTACAATCCTTCAGGCAGGCTGCCTGTTACATTTTACAGATCCGTTGACCAGATCCCGGCTTTTGAAGCATACGACATGGCGGGCAAAACGTATCGGTTCTTCCGGGGAGAGCCACTCTATCCTTTCGGCTATGGGCTGAGTTATACCACCTTTGCCTGTGAACCGGTCAGGATGCCCGAAAGCGTACCCTGCGGAGTGCCGGTTGACATTTCTTTTAAAATTACAAACACCGGAGACAGAGACGGAGATGAGGTAGTTCAGGTTTTTGTATCTTTACCGGATGCCTCCAATCCGGTACCGCTGAAATCCCTGCAGGCATTTGACAGAATACACCTGAAAGCCGGCGAGAGCCGGATTGTGGAATTTACGATCATCCCGGAACAGCTTGCTTCCCTGGATGACAACCAGGTCTGGCTGGTGGAAGCCGGCAGGGTTGTGCTGGAAGCGGGAGGAGAACGCTACACAGTGCGGATGGAAGGAGATACCGTATTTATTCCAAATTAACATACCATGTCAAAACAAATACTGATAGCCGTACTGTTGATACTGGGCACCGGCTCCTGTGGGATGGCACCCCGACAGGAGCCGGTGGCTGCTTCAGGCCTGTTCCGTGAGGTCAGTTACGAAACCCCGGTCACCCTGCCCAGGGTACTCGGGGACGGGATGGTTCTGCAACGTGACCATCCAATACCTGTCTGGGGAAGAACGAGCCCCGGGGCAGCGGTAAAAGTCACTTTTGCCGGAGCTGTTCAACGCACCCTGGCCGATCAGGAGGGCCATTGGAACGTCTCTTTTCCACCCATGCATGCCGGAGGCCCTTATGTGTTGACGGTCAATGACAAAGTGGTACATGACATCCTGATAGGAGATGTATGGCTGTTTTCAGGACAATCCAATATTGAATTGCAGGTCCGGAGGGTGGCTATCCGCTACCCGGTGGAAGCGACCACGTATGCCAATACGCAGATTCGCGAGTTCCGCACGGCAACACGTTATGATTTTCAGGGACCTCTGTGGGATGTTCCCGAGGGACGCTGGAAACAATGTGTTCCGGGAGAACTTGCGGAATTCTCGGCCCTGGCCTTCTTTTTTGGCATGGAGTGGAACAAAAATCACGATGTACCCGTGGGGCTTGTCGTCACAGCCGTAGGGGGTTCTCCCCTGGAAGCCTGGCTGGATGAGGCCACCCTCAGAAGCATGCCAGGCCCCACAGGGCCCGATCATTATCCCGGTCTGCTGGACGCGCTCAGACGCAACACCTGGGTGGATAGTGTAAAACAGGCCGAGGCACGTGCGATGGCACATTACCGCTCCCTGTTCACGCCCGATCCCGGCCCGGAAGGTTCCCGGGGATGGGTCCCATACCGGGTCCCTTCATTCTGGAATCAGGAGGACGCGACACCCGAGGGACCGCTGTCGCTTCTGCCAGGCTCGGCATGGTTCAAAAATGCATTTGATCTGACAGAGGCGCACATCAGCCATGCCCAGGCCGCTGCCCCGGACCGTGACGGAATGCTCCTGCTCGGCACCCTGACAGATGCCGACAGAACGTTTCTGAACGGCAGGGAGATCGGATCTACCGGGTACCAGTATCCCCCGCGCATCTACACCATACCCAAGGGATTGCTGAAAGCCGGGCATAACGAATTGCTTGTCCGCCTGGAAAATTTCTGGGGACCCGGAGGATTTACCGCCGGCAAGGATCATGCGCTTTATATAGGTGCAGTACATCCGTTCTACGACAATGCAGATACCGTATCACTGTCAGGAAACAACTGGATGGCACGCCGTGGAAGTACGTTACCGGCAGCGTCCGCAGATGTTCCCTTTCCGGCCACGACTACCTGGCACTACCAGCCCGCAGGCCTGTACAATGCGCTGCTGGCGCCGCTGACGCAGTTCCCCGTAAAAGGCGTGGTATGGTACCAGGGGGAAAGCGAGACGCACAGGCGGGATTACGACCGGATGCTTTGTGCCCTGATCGACCGGTGGCGAAGGGATTGGAAAAAAGACGCACTTCCCTTTGTGATCGTTCAGTTGCCTGATTATATGAAAGACTACGGACCCTGGCCGGTAGAGACCGATTGGGCATGTCGCAGGGATGAACAACGACGGGCGGCGGAAGCCCGGGAACATACGGCATTGGTGGTAACCCTTGATCTGGGAGAATGGAACGATGTCCATCCGCTCAACAAAAAGGATGTTGCCCTGAGGGTGGTTGCTGCAGCCGAATACCTTGGAATGGGAAACCACAGGGCCCCCTTATCGCCTATCCCCCGAAAAGTGGCCTGGAAGGGAAACCGGGTGGTGATCACCTTTGCCCATACCGGGAAGGGCCTGGCGACAAGAGACGGCCTGGATCCTTCCCATTTTGCCCTGGCCGACGGGAAGGGCCGTTATTTCAGGGCACAAGCCCGTATCAGGGGGAAAAGAAAAGTAGAGGTCTGGACAGAACAGGATTTTTCACCCGTTGCCGTAAGGTACGCCTGGGCAAATGATCCTACGGAAGCCAATCTGCAGAATGTTGCGGGTTTGCCTGCCGGGACATTTGAGTTGAAAATGAACGAAAAGAAATAAATATCTCGAGATGACATCAGGGAACAAATACAGGATCTTCCTCCTGGCGACGATGGCTTTGATCCTGTCAAGCAAAGGAATTGCCGGTCCGTCCGGCCTGTTGCAAAGTGACTACATTGTCAGGCAACCTGTCGAAAACGGTTTTGCCATAGCTCACGAAGGGGTCATTGTCCCGTTGTGGATATCTGACAAGGATTTTCCCGGGGTTCTGCGCGTAGCAGGTCATCTGTGTTCAGACCTGGAAAAGGTTACCGGGACCGCCCCTGTCCTCCATACAGGAACCGATACGCCCCCCTGTCCGAGAATGATTGTGGCCGGGACCATAGGAAAACACGAACTGATAGACAAACTGGCCGCCAAAGGGATCATCCCCGGTAAATGGCTTGAGGGGAAAAAGGATACATACATAGCCGCAGTGGTCAGGGAACCGGCCGAAGGAATCCGTGAAATCCTGGTCATTGCCGGCAGTGATAAACGGGGCACCATCTACGGATTGTACGACCTTTCCCGACAGTCAGGCGTAACTCCGCTCCATTTCTGGGCCGATGTGCCGGTCAGACCGGCGGAAGAGCTGTATGCCCTGCCCGGGGTGTTTTCACCGGGAGAACCTGCCGTGAAGTACAGGGGCCTTTTTATCAATGACGAAGCACCAGCCCTGGCCGGATGGGTACACGAGCGGTACGGGTCTTTCAACAGCCGTTTTTACGAACACGTTTTTGAATACATCATGCGCCTGAGGGGCAATTTTCTGTGGCCGGCCATGTGGGGGAGGGCCTTTTACGATGATGATCCCCTGAATCCCCTGTTGGCCGATGAATATGGGATTGTTATAGGAACATCTCACCATGAGCCCATGATGCGTGCCCATGTGGAATGGTCTCGCTACGGAACAGGAGCCTGGGATTACAGAACCAATCCGGAAGTCCTCACTGACTTCTGGCGCACGGGTATTGAAAGAATGCAACATAACGAAAGCATTGTAACAGTAGGAATGAGGGGAGACGGAGATGAGCCCATGAGCAGGGAACAGGATATTGAGCTGCTTGAACAAATAATCAATGACCAGCGCAGTATTCTGGAGCAGGTCACCGGCAAACCGGCACGGGAAACACCCCAGATGTGGGCTTTGTACAAAGA
>LFRM01152085.1_pt1 | contig 26297 bp, 23 predicted proteins | sample 618341 | NCBI WGS metagenome assembly LFRM01 (sample SAMN03654438, study PRJNA283298) | anaerobic digester metagenome | isolation source: pool of bioreactors CSTR01a, CSTR02a, and CSTR03a thermophilic anaerobic... | place: Denmark: Kgs. Lyngby | collected 2014-05-21 | reverse complement strand
ACCGACTTCAGGCTTATCTTTAATATATTCAATTTGCGCAGAGATTCGATGCGGGAGCATAATGTCATCTGAACCAAAAGGAATAATGTACTCTCCTTTTGACTTAGCAATCGTCTCATTTAAAGTTTTAGTTAGACCTTTATTCTTTTGTGCTAAAAAATAAAAGCCATACTTCTCTTTTAGGCGATTTATAATATCAACACATTTATCACTTGAGCCATCATCCACCACCAATAGCTCTACATTCTTATAATCTTGATTTAGAATACTAAGTATGCAATCTTCAATATATTTTTCATGATTGTAACAAGAAACTATAACTGAAACCAAAGGGCTCTTATCACTCATTGTTTTTTAATCCATTTTTTATAAGTTCAAGATACTGCACCTTAAACTCTTCTATACTGTGATTATTAACTAAATATGTATAAGCTCGCTGGCCAAGCTCGACCCTTTCCTGAGTACTTTTATCTAAATAAGCCTTAAGCGCTGCTGCTATGTCTTCAATATTATGTGGATCTATAACAATACCGCCAGCTCCTTTAATTAAAGGCAGCATAGCTGGAACATCAGAGGCAATAATAGGCAGCTTTGCACACATACCCTCAAGTAAAGCTAAACCCAACCCCTCTTTAAAAGAAGGCATCACCCAAATATCAAATGCTTTAGCTAAACGTATTGCATCAGGCTGAAAGCCTAATAAGTGTACCCGTCCCGCAAGATTCAACTCTAAAATCAAATTATGCAGATTATTTTTTTCACGCCCATCACCAATAATAGCTAAATGTGCATTAGGGTAATCCATGCTAATCGCTGCAAAAGCTTTTATGAGGTTGGCATGGCCTTTTAACGGTACTAGACGCCCTAGCGCACCAATAATCTCAATAGATTGATCAAGTGCCAGCTCCGCTCGAGCGGTGGACTTATCAAGAATGATCTCTTTAGCTTTGTCAGTATCAATTGCATTGGTAATCGATACTGTATTTTTTTCTGTAAAACCTGATTTTAAACCTAATAAATAGTCTTTGACTGCTGGAGAAACACCGACAAACTTCCAGTTTTTATTGATTCTTTTTTTAACTTGCTTACGCCTGTACGCTCGATCATAGTCACCAAAGCCGTGCGCAATACCAATACATAACGGAATATTCAAAAAGCGTGACAAGGTTAACAGCATATTAACCGGCTTATATCGATTACAAATCACCACATCAAACTGTTCTTTTTTCAGGTACTTATACAGCGTCCACAAGGCCGTTATTCTTAAACCTTTAAGCTGTTTATCGGTAAAGTCAAAATAGATGGACTGATCTGCACAGCTGATAGGTTCACCCTCGGTAGGCCGTCCTGCAAAAAAACCATTGACCGTGGTAAACCTATCTTCAGGTAGCGCTTTGAATATCTGCTCACCCAAATCAGAAATATCAGTTTTCTTAATATTATATTTAGGGTGCAATTGTAGAACTTTAATTTTATTCACAGTTAATCACCGCTTTAATACCTTCAGCAGAAAACTCATAACAATACTCTGGGTTAATATTTTCTAACTGAATAGGCTTGTGATTAAGCCAGTCATTTTTCTTCCAGATCGCAAAATGAAAATATGGATAATAGGCGTTTTTGTCTAAATCATTGCTAATAACGCCGTCTTTCCAAAACCATTTTTTTGGAAAATCATAGCTGCCATCTTTCCAAGCAATACAGCCGTTAGGAGTTGTATAGCGTTCGACAAAGCACCCTTTGCGTGAAAGTGGATAGATATTTTTCAATAGATAGCGTATTTTTTCTGGAAAATTTTTATGTTTAACAAAAAGCTTACTAAAGGCTCTTTCATCAATAGCTAAGTGCAAAGGATTAGAAAGCTTTTCTTGCCAGTTGGGTATTTTTTTAAACACCTGCCGCATTTTTTCAGTGTTTCTAAAAAGACACAGATGTCCAGAAATTCGAGTTGCATGATTAGAATATATATCAAACTTACTTAAATATTCTTGAGTATAGAGAGTGCGTAAATCACCATAAACCAAATCTAAGTCACCAAACCCCCAAAAGTCATAACGGCTTATTAACTCCTGATGAATCAGTCCAAAAGCCGGTCGGATATCACATATCTTATAGGCGTTATCAGGGTCAAAATGTATTGAGAGCTTAGAGGAAACCAATACTTTGTACTGATCAAAACTCATTTCTTGATATTTTACGTTTTTAGGAAAGCTTTCTAAAGCCCCGCAATCACTGAAAAAAAACCAATCAATCGTTGGGTTTTTTCTACAGCTTTCTATAAATAGCTCAATCCAAAAAGGCCACTTGCCGAAATAGGGCATCAGTATAGCTATCGTAGGTAATGTCTTATGTTCACTCATACTGACTCTCTTATTTTTAAATTCCTTTTATTCCTAACTACAGAGTAAATTTTATAATTAGTTTCTCTTATTTCACTTAGATTAAAGTGTGTAACGAAATCCTGTGGCTTATCAAAGCTCAAGTCGACCATAGCGTCTAAAGAATAATTCCACCATTGGGTATCGAGTAACTCTTGTGCCAATAACTCAGGAAAGCGTTCCCTGATAACTCGAGCAGGAATACCACCAACAATAGTGTATGGCTTAACATCTTGGCTAACCACTGCCCTCGCTGCAACGATAGCGCCATCACCAATCGTGACGCCTTCCATAATCAAAACACCCTCGCCAATCCATACATCATTGCCAATAGATGTTTTACTCTTATTGACTGTATAAGAAAGCCGTACGGGTGTATTTTTAAATGACTGATCATACTGAAAAGGGCTGCTACTGACCCAATCTGTTGGATGTGCATGCGCATTCACCCCAATATGAATATTTTCACCTAGTGAGCAAAATCGCCCAATGCTCAGATCTGAAGAAACTATTCCGCTCCTAAAAAAACTATAGGCGCCAATTTTAAGTGTTACAGAAGCGGCTTCTATTCTGCCTAGAGAACTATTCTCCTCCATAAGAATATGTGTTTTTTTGGAAATATCTTTAGCGGTGAATTTTATATCCAGATTTGCAGCAGCTAGATTTTTTTTAAAACAAGCAAAAGTCTTAACGAGTAATCGAAATGTCTGACTCACAAAACTAATCAAAAAACACAGCCTCGAGTGCTGTGTATTGACTCGTTGCACTGACATCAGAAAACTCGCTTAAATCAAATACCTTTATATCGTTTTGCTGGCTTATTAGAGTCATTAAATTCGCTAATCCTTTAACATCACCCAGCTCAAATAAATACTCAGGATCACTTACCACCTCTTTTGCCCCACCACAATTGGTAGCAATAACTGCCACACCCGCCGCCATTGCTTCAAGCAATACCATACCAAACGGCTCATGGTCTGAAGTCAACGCAAACAAATCAAAGGCTTTAAAGTAACGTCGCCCGTTCGGCACTTGACCAAGAAAACGCACGCTATCAGCCACACCAAGATCAATAGCAAGCTGCTTGAGTTGCTGCTCTAAACGACCACTGCCCATAATGGCGAGCAAACTGCCTGCTGGCAGATCGGGCAGTGCCTGGGCAAAGCCTTTAATGAGAGTGGTTTGGTCTTTATCAGGATGTAAGCGCCCCACGTTGCCAACAATCCAAGCATCCAAAGGTAAGTCAAGAAACGCGCGCGCGGCTTCACGGCTGACTTGCTCTGCTTGTACCGCTGCCACATCGATGCGGTTATAGAGTGTTGCTATATGCTCTGCCTTAAACTTTGGTAAGCAGGCGCGCATATCATCACGTACCGCATTGGATACGCCAAGCAAGCGCAGACGATCACGGAAGTGATTGGCCAGCCACTGTCTTGAGCGACGTTTATAGTCACCAAAGGCGTGATGCACACCTATGACTGGCAGTTTCGAGCCCAATAAGGCGATATAAATCGGTTTAAAACGGTGTGCGATGCATAGAGTAAAGTTGCGACTGGCGACAATTTTTTTAAAGTCTTTAATCGCAGCCAACTTAAGTCCACGGACTTGCTTACTGCTGTAATCTAAAAAGATCACCTCATCAGAAGCACTGCCCTGGGCAACTTCATCGTTGGGCTTGCCGGTTAAATACACGGTACAGACTTTGTACTCAGTGTCTTTAAACAGCGCAGCATACTGACGGGCGCAATCCATAAAAGGCCCGTCATAGCCGTGGCTGAACTGCAGAACCCATTGCTCTGCAGCGGTTTCACCAACCTTAGTTGCTGACATCGACCTGCTCTTCTTGGGCCTTCACCACCAAAATATCTTCCATAATCAGATACTGCAGGTCCGAACCATAGAACATATCCAGCGCATCTTTGGGTGAGCACACCATGGCTTCACCACGACGGTTCAGTGATGTATTCAACGACACGCCATTACCGGTGAGCTTCTCTAGTTCCAGCATCAAGTCATACCAGCGTGGGTTGTATTGACGCTCCAACACTTGTGCGCGTGAGGTGCCGTCTTCGTGCACCACTTCAGGTACGCGGGCTTTCCACTCATCACTGACTTCAAAGGTGAAGGTCATAAAGGGCGATGGGTGATCCACTTTAAGCATTTTTTCTGCCACAGTATCCAGCATCGACGGGCAGAATGGGCGCCAGCGTTCGCGGAACTTGATTTGCTCGTTAATGCGATCCGCTACTTGTGGAATACTTGGGCAACCAATAATCGATCGACCACCTAATGCTCGCGGACCAAATTCCATACGGCCTTGGAACCACGCCACAGGGTTGCCATCGACCATAATCTTGGCGATATGCTCAGGTACATTGTCGATTTTCTGCCACTGCGGCTTGCCAGAGTGTTTGGCACAGGCGGCAATCACTTCTTCGTTAGTGTACTCAGGGCCGAGATAGACATGCTCCATCTTCTCTACTGGTACGCCTCGTTGTTGTGAAATATACGCAGCTGCACCCACTGCAGTTCCGGCATCACCAGCAGCAGGTTGTACAAAGAGTTCTTTCACATCATCACGAGCAATGATTTTTTGGTTCAGTTTGACGTTCAGCGCACTACCACCGGCAAAAGCAAGACGGCCAGTGTCTTTTAGAATGTCACCGAGGTAGTAATCCATCATCTCTAAAGAAAGTTTTTCAAACAGCGCTTGAATGCTGGCGGCGTAGTGAATATACGGATCGTCCGCAATATCACCTTCGCGCTTTGGACCTAACCACTCAATCAATTTAGGCGAAAAGTAAAAACCTTTGCCCTTCTCTTTATAGCGACGCACGCCGACCACGTTGACATATTCAGTGTTAATCACTAACTCGCCATCTTCAAACTTGGCTAAACGCGATAGGTCATATAAATCAGGATTGCCATACGGCGCCATACCCATGACTTTAAATTCGCCATCCAGCATTTCAAAACCAAGGAACTCGGTCAGTGCGCCATACAGGCCACCCAATGAATCAGGATCGTAAAATTCTTTGATTTTATGAATCTTGCCGTTTTCACCGTAGCCAAAGAAGGTGGTGGCGTACTCGCCTTTACCGTCAATGCCCATAATGGCGGTTTTTTCTTTAATGCCTGAGCATAAATAGGCACTAGCAGCGTGAGCTAAGTGGTGCTCAACCGGCTCAATTTTAACTTTTTTCAAGTCAAAGCCCAGTTGCACTAAGCACCACTGAATTTTTCTGTAGTAACGCTTGTAACGGCGGTTACCCATCAAAATAGCATCTAACGCACGCTCAGGTGCATACCAATAACGCTTGGCGTAATGCCAGCGGGCTTTACCAAAGATGCTGATCGGCGCAAAGGGAATGGTCACCACATCCACATCGGCTGGAGTAATGCCTGCTTGTTCTAAGCAGAACTTCGCAGACTCATAAGGCATGCGATTTTTGGCATGTTTGTCGCGTACTAAACGCTCTTCCTCAACGGCGGCAATCAGCTTGCCATCAATATATAATGCTGCCGATGGGTCGTGGCTCAGTGCGCCAGATAGGCCGAGAATAGTCAGTGCCATGAGTGGTTTTGCCTCTTAGTCTTCGGGGCAGCTGCTGGGCAACTGCGGTAAACGCTGATCAAGCAATCTATACAATGGGCTATCGTGCGGCCAATTGCGTAATAAACGGGTACGATCTTTTAAATACGCGCGGCTAAAACTGCGCATGCTCTGATGCTGCTGCATGGCATCTAAGTCAATTAAATAGCAGCGTTGTTGATGCCATAAAATGTTGTGACCTTTTAAATCACCATGACTGATTTTTTCACGAATCAGCGCGTTCAACAATTCAACTAACGCGACAATCTCAGCCTCTGGCACAGCTGCGCCATCTTCGTAGGCAGCCAAGCGGTCGATTATATCCTGCTCGCCACAATATTCACTAATTAACCAAGCACTGCCACGTAATCCACACCATCGATTTTCTAGTACCGCTAATGGCTGCGGCGTAGCAATACCCAGCACGCTCAGTCTATGTCCTTCGCGCCAGCTGTGCCAAGCACGACTGGGTCGCCAAAAACGCTTCAACCAGTGCGCGATATTTTTAATGTTATAGCGCTTAACCACTAGGCTGCGTTGACCGTGCTCAATGCGCGCTACTGTTGCTGCGCCGCCGGTTTTATAAATATGTCCTATGGCAATCGCTGCATCTGGATCAGCCAGTAAAGGCTCAATCTCGGCTTGCGCTGCGCGCCAGACCACTCGTAAGCCAAATAAATTAATCTTGGCACTAAATAAACTGCACTCACGGCCCGCTTTGTTTAAATAATCTTTCACCCGCCATTGGCGAATACTGAGTATTTGCTTTTGCAGCTTTTCTAAACGCAGCGCATGTTCGCCATTGGCCAGCAGATAATGGATCAATAGCTCTTCGAGGTGGTTATCAAAAGCACTGGGTAGCTGAGCAAAAAACACAGCTAAATTAGCGATAACTTTTTCTTGCGACAACGGCTGACCGGCCTGCTCGCTTTGCACGCCGCCGCCATCCACGACATACAGCTGATCGCCCTGCTGTAATAGATTGTCCAGATGCAAATCGCTTTGCCATAAGCCCCGTAAATGCATCTGTGCCACAGCACTTAACGCACCACCAAGCACATGAGTTTGCTGCTCACTCAGTGGTTGATCGGCACTGCAGGCTTGCCAAGCTTCAGCCAGACTCTGTGCATGCTCAATAAACTCAAACAACACATAGGCGCTGCCATCGTTTTGCTGCTGAGCGTCTAATAGAGCTGCACTGGTAATCTGCTGCTCAGTGAGGAGTTGTGCGCCAGCAGATTCGCGGGCGAATTGGCGCGAGGCTTTACTACCGACTAAAATCTTGGCCAAGACACTGCGACCTTGCCACTGAGCTTTACCCACATAGCGTTGGCCAGGTAGCACTCTTAGCCACTGCTCGATCACTAAGGATTGGCCATTAGCTAACTCTAAAGTCAGCGGCAATTGTGGCGTACGACCGCTAAGCTGACTTAATTGCATTAGCGTGCCTCCTTATTCTTACGGCGTGCGTCTAAGCGCTGTAGCCAAGCGGGGATATCCTCTGCTTTATCCAGATAGCTTTGTAAAAACAACTGCGCTTGCTCACGCCCCCAAATATGACGCGAACGGCGAAACAGCGGTTCTAAATCTTTAATACGATCACGCCGGCCAAATAACAAAGGGCGGGTTTTCTCAAGATCAATCAGCTGCGCAGTAAAACCTGAGGCCTGCTTTTGTAAAAAGATATGCTTAGGATAAAAACAGCCATGTATCTGTCCGGCTTGATGCAGCGTTTTAGCAAGCTTGGCGCAGGCCTGAATAATACCCTGCTGCTGCTCAGCACTTAAAGTCAGCCACTGTTGCTGCCAACAATCTAAATCTTGCCAACCTTCTAAACCGTGGGTCATTAAGATCGCCTGCTGTTCACCGGCGACTTTACGCTGAGCAAAAAACGCCGCACGTAAGGCTGGAACACCCAGTTGCTGATAACGCTGAATATTGCGCATTTCGCGGGCAAAGGTCGGTTCACCTAAAGGTTTTTGTAGCGTACGTGTTAGATGATTGATTTGACGCTTTAAATAAAACGTCTGCTCATCCAGCGTGAGCTTAGCCACGCTACTCCAGCCTCCACGCTCAGTATTGGGCTCATCAACTGCTTCCAGTTCTAAATCCCACAACGCAGTAAAGCTATCGAGTTGATGCTGCTTCAGCAGATCAGCAATAACCGGATCGATAAAGTCGTTCATTCTCGCCCCTCAAAAAACCGCACTATTTTTGCGATTTGCTTTTTATCGTGGGCATTAAGCCGCGTACGCTGGCAATACTGTAAATAAAAGCGCAGGCGCTGAGTGTTACTGAGTTGGTATTTGCCGACTTTGTCCAAGCAGGCTAAATCTTTAATCATCCGATAGCGCAGCAGCGGCCCCCACCAAAAGGTACCGGCGGGACAGTCAATTAAATAGACTTGAGCTTGATCGTTGACCAGTAGGTTGCGCCACTTTAAATCATTATGGGTAAAGTGATGCTGATGCATAACGCGTGTGGCGTGAGCAACCTGTGCGCTAATCTGCTGAACCCATGCGCGATCTTGCAAAAGTGGACTACCGGTATCGGCTAAATCCGCTAAATCACGGCTATTGGGGATTTCACGGGTAATCATTGCGCCGCGCACAAAGGCACCAGCTTGGCGCTCTAAACCTTGGGCAATCACCTTGGCGGTTGGAATACCCCACTTAGCAAAGCGTTTCAGATTTTGCCATTCAGCTTTAATCCGCGGCTTTGCCGCATATTTGCGTAAACCTTTACCGTTATTACGGTAGCGCTTTACATAATAATCAACGCCATCACGAGTGACACGAATCAGCTCAGATAACGGGTCATGGGTGATGCGCTCCCCCTGCAGAGCAAACACATTTTCTAAGCTGCCAAAATCCGCCTGCAGCATTTGATAATCTGCTGCTAACTGCCAATCAGACATTACAACGCATCTCCATAGCGCTCTTTACGCGCGTAGAGTTTGGCTGCTTTAGCTTCTAACCAACTGAGTAATGGTGCTTCATTACGCAAAATATGACGCAGCGGCTGTTGGAAGTACTCACGTAAAAAACGCAATTTATCCCGTTCGGTTAATCCAATATCCAACGCAGAAAAATACAGAGCCGCTAAATCTTTATCGCGCCAGCGCTTAGGTATGCTTTGGCGAGTTTGTGCGCGGTGTAAATCAATCACCGACAAACGAAATGCATCGGCAGTAATCGGCTGGTCAGTATGCAATAGAAAATGGCAAATATAGCAATCACGGTGATTAACACCAGCGCGATGCATACCGCCAACCATTTGCGCGACACGATCAATCAATGCCCACTTCAAATCTGGCGCAGGCGGCTGCGTCTGCCAGTTAATCGAGTAATCTTCCAAACTGGTGGTGGGCGCGAGTTCTTCGGTGATAATAAACGAATGCTGTTGCGCTGGATTACGCCCACGCGCACCAAAACCCACCGCTGTCATGGTGGCGATATTGTGTTTTTGCAACCGTTCAATGGCGATCAGCTCTTGCTCAGCGCCCAGTACGGGAGCTTTCGCCGTTAGCCAGTTTTTAAAGATTTCTGCCCAGCCAATACCACGGTGGATTTTAACAAAATAACCGCGCCCAGCGACTTCAGTACGCAATGTGCGCCGTGCTTCCAACTCGCGATACACCTCGCCTTGCAATTGCTCAACAGCGACAAACGCATCTTGCCCTGCCCAAAGGCTAGCAAAGGGTTCGTCTAACTTAAGCTTCATGGTAACTCCGCTAAAATAATATCGGCTGCGCGCTGTGGCATGGAATACAGATCAGCCGTTTGCGCGTACTTCAGTGCATTGGCAGACCAGCGTGTACGCAAAGATGCATCAGCTAAAATTGCACTTAACGCTTGGTCCAGCTGTTGTTGCTGGAATGGGTTGGGGATCACTTGGCCGCAATCAGCGTCTTCAATGTAGTGTGCATAACCACAGATCTCGGTCGCAATAATGGGTAAACCTGATACCAATGCTTCCAGCAATACGGTGCCGGTATTTTCATTATACGCCGGGTGCATCAACAGATCAGCGCCGAGTAAAAAACGCGGAATATCACTACGGCCTTTAAATATGGTGACCTGCTTGGAGACACCTAAGGCTGCGGCCTGCACAATAAAGGACTTAGGATTATCCTGACCAATCACCATTAACTGCGTGCGCTCACGCTGCTCTTTTGGCAAACTGGCCAGAGCCTTCAGCGTGCGATCAAGTCCCTTGGTTTTAAAACCCGAACCCACTTGCAGCAACAGATACTGATCATCACCTAGATTAAATTCAGCACGAAATTCAGCACGAATCTCGGCGGCATTACTCGGTGCTTTGCGGTCTTTAGCAATCCCAGGCGGCAACAGATGAAAGCGCTCAGCCTGGGTTTGATAATGTTTGATAAATAGCGGCTGCTGTACTTCGGAAATCATTAAAATCTGCGTGGATGATTCCGGCGCAAACACTGCACGTTCATAACCGGAAAAATACTTATAGCGATTACTGTAGCGATACAGCGGATTACGTAAGGTCTGTGCTTTGTCTTCGTAGCAACCATCAGCTGCATAGTAAAAATCCAGACCTGACATCTTGTTAAACCCAATCACCCGATCCACTGGCTGCTGTTGCATATCAGCTTGCAGCCAACGGTGAAACTTCTCATTGCGATGGTGATTGGAAAACGCTTTCACCGGGCCAATACGCACATCAAAACCATCGGGAATATCGCCTTCCCAAATTAGCGTATAGACTCGAATGCTATGACCGCGTTGTTGGCACTCCAGAGCGATACGCATAAAATCGCGCTGCAAACCACCAAACGGAAAGTACTTGTACAGAATAAATGCTAACTGCATTCGGGTGCGTCCTTGTGATCAAGTGACGACTCAAAACTGATCGGCTCTGCTACTACAGATTCTGACAACAACAATGGCTTAAGCACTGCCAAGACTTGATCAGCATGCAGGCTGGCAAAACAATCCAAATGACGATCGCCTAAACCTGCATTGGGGCCTTTAGCACACAGATGCACCTGACCTTGGCCGTAGGCACCGACATTGCCCGGCAAAGTTGGGCCATATAAAGACACGCAGGGCACATCCAAAGCTGCCGCCAAATGACCTAAGCCGGTATCCACCGCAACGCACGCTTGAGCGCCAGCAATCTGTGCAGCCACACCGGTTAGATTCAAACGCGGCAACACTTCTACATTGCCTAAACCTTCAGCAATTGCATGGGCGCGCGCCTCTTCGACATCGTTACCCCAAGGAATGCGTACAGCGATATGGTCGGCGGTCAGCTGCTCAGCTAAGGCGCGCCACTCTGCTTGTGGCCAGTGTTTGCTAGGCCAAGTGGTGCCATGCAGAAATAACACATAAGGCGGCTGTTGCTCACCCAAGGCTAAGCGCTCGCGATGCAAACTGTACTCACCCATAGTACTGGGCAACTGATAACCCAAGGCTTGTGCAAACAATTGGCGAATGCGCTCAACTGCGTGCAGTCCTGGGCCAACAGTAATATGGCGATCATAGAAATAGCTGGCGATGGGCTCGCGAACACTTTTTCGACTAAAGCCTGCCACTGGCACTTTAAAGCCACGAGTCAGCCAAGCGCTTTTTAACAGACCTTGCGCATCAATAATCAAATCATAATCTTGCTGATGCACGCGTTGTTTAAAATCATGCCATTCACCCTTGCGCCAGGTTTGCAGCAGGTTTTTACGCCAACGACGAATCGCCACCGGAATCACTTGATCGACAGCCGGATGCCAGTGCGGAATCTCGGCAAAGCCTTCTTCCACCACCCAATCAAAACGAATTTTTGGATTAGCCCGAAACGCATCGGTGAGCGCGGGCAAGGTATGAATCACATCGCCCAAGGACGAGGTTTTAATGAGTAATACACGCACTAGATTGTGAACTCTTGCAGCGAAAGAGGGGTACCCACTAAATCAGTTAACGCATCAATCACCAGCGCAGGTTTGAGCAGGCGTAAGCAATCGTAATGACCAAAACGACAGGTGCGATCAAAACATGGACTGCATTCAATTCCGGTACGCACAATAGCGACTTGGTCAGCTAAGGGCGGAGTAAACTCAGGCGAAGTCGAACCATAGACGGCAACCAACGGCAGATTCAGCGCTGCAGCCACATGCATTAAACCTGAGTCATTGGACACAACAGCGGTAGCGCACGACATCAAATCAATCGCCTGCGCCAGCGATGTTTCACCCGCCAGATTATACACTTCCTCGCGCAAGCCAGGAATCAGAGCATCACGGATCTCTTCACCACCGGGATGATCGCTTTTTGAGCCAAAAATCCACACTTGCCAACCTTCACGGATTTTCGCTTCGGCCACTTGCGCATAATACGCAGCCGGCCAGCGTTTAGAATCCCCAAACTCGGCACCCGGACACAGCGCCAGCACTGGACGATCGCCGACCTTAAGCTCAAACGCCACTAAGGCACTTTCGCGCTCGACGTTATCAATTTGCAAACTGGGGCGTGGATAGGGTTTAGGCAGCTCGGTACCTTTCGGATAAGCCAAGGCCATAAAGCGCTCAATCATCAGCGGATAACGTTGTTTATCCAGTACGCGCAAGTCATTGAGCAAGCCATAGCGCATCTCGCCTTTCCAGCCGGTACGCACTGGAATATCAGCAAAAAAGGGTGTCAGTGCTGATTTGAGTGAATTGGGCAATAAAATGGCTTGGTCATACTGACCTTTTAGCTGTTTACCAATGGTGCGCCGCGCAGCCAAATCCAGCACACCATGACCCAGCGGAAAACTGAGTGCTTGGCGCACTTCGGGCATACGTTGCAAGATAGGCCGACTCCAGTCCGGCGCTAACACATCAATGTGGCAATCAGGGTGCAGCTGCTTTAGACAGATAAATAATGTCTGCGCCATCACCATGTCGCCGACCCAACTTGGGCCAATAATCAATATATTCATAGTGCAGAGTTTCAAGCATCTCAATAGGCACGGCAAGTGTCAGCAACAAAAATGCGTGCACTTGCCTATAGTTTACTCTTTGCGGACACGGAACCAGGCGGCGTAGAGCGCTGGCAAGAATAACAATGTCAGTACTGTTGCGACGGTTAAGCCACCCATAATCGCCACTGCCATGGGTCCAAAGAACACGCTACGTGATAATGGGATCATGGCTAGCACGGCCGCTAAAGCCGTCAGTATAATGGGTCGAAAACGTCGTACAGTAGCGTCAATGACAGCCTGCCAAGGTGTGTGTCCAATGGCAATATCGGTTTCAATTTGATCCACCAATATCACTGAGTTGCGCATAATCATACCTGATAAGGCAATGGTACCGAGCATGGCAACAAAACCAAACGGCTGATTAAACAGCAATAAGAACAAAGTCACACCAATTAGACCCAGCGGCGCAGTGAGAAACACCATCACTGAGCGGGAAAAACTACGCAACTGAATCATCAATAACGTCAGCACCACCAGTAAGAATAACGGCACACCCGCAGTCACTGAACTCTGGCCACGGCTTGCATCTTCGACTGTACCGCCTACTTCCAGCAAATAGCCGTCGGGCAGCGCATCACGTACCGCTTGTAAATGCGGCAAGATATCTTGCGTCACATCCACAGCTTGGCGTTTGCCATAGATATCTGCGCGCACGGTCACTGTGGGTAAACGATTGCGGTGCCAAATCACACCTTCTTCAAAACCGTACTCTAAGTTCGCTACCTGCGACAGTGAGATACTGGTGCCATATTCGGTTGGAATCGCCAAGCTGCCTAAACTGGCTAAATCCTCACGATCCTCTAAGGTGCCGCGCTGCAGAATCTCGATCAGCTCATTGCCTTCACGAAACTGCCCCACACTGGCACCGGATAAGGCGCCGCGCAAGAAGTCAGACACCCCAGCGGTACTCACGCCCATGGCGCGGGCACGGTCTTGATCAATCTGTAAGTACACCACTTTGCTGGGCTCTTCCCAATCCAAATGCACATTACTCACATGTGGATTATCACGCACCACCGCAGCCACCTGCCGCGCGAATTCACGTACTTGGCTAATATGCTCACCAGTCACACGAAACTGCACGGGATAACCGACAGGCGGGCCATTTTCTAAGCGAGTAATACGCGCACGCACATCAGGAAACTGCTCTTGCATGGTATCAATCAACCAAGCACGCACTTCTTCACGCTCTTCAAGACTGTTGGTAATCATCACAAACTGGGCAAAACTGGTGGCGGGCAACTGCTGATCTAACGGCAAATAGAAGCGCGGCGAACCTGAGCCAATATAAGCGACATAGTTTTCAATACCTGCGCGCTCTTTTAACAAGCCTTCGATGGTTTCAACATTCGCTTGCGTGGCTTTTAATGACGCACCTTCAGCCAGTTTAATATCCAGCAGTAGCTCTAAACGATTGGAGTCAGCAAAGAATTGTTTGGGCACAAAACGGAAACTGAAAATCGAACCAGCAAACAGCAAGATCGTGACTAAAATTACAATGGTGCGATGACTGACGCACCAAGTAATCACCGCTCGGATACGCTGATACATCGGCGTGGCATAAGGGTCATGTTCACCCTCTTGGTTGCCATGCTTAGCCGCTTTCAGGCGTGCTAAATCAGGTAATAATTTATCACCCAAATAGGGTACAAAAACAACAGCGGCAATCCACGAGACAATCAGCGCAATGCCCACCACTTGGAAGATCGAGCGAGTATATTCACCCACCGCCGACTCTGCCGTCGCAATAGGTAAAAAACCTGCGGCAGTAATCAAGGTACCGGTCAGCATGGGAAAGGCGGTACTGGTCCAAGCAAAGCTGGCCGCTTTGACTCGGCCCATGCCCTGTTCCATTTTAATCGCCATCATTTCCACAGCAATAATGGCGTCATCCACCATTAGGCCCAGCGCCAGCACCAGCGCGCCTAAGGAAATTTTGTGCAGACCAATACCAAAGTAATTCATTAAAGCAAAGGTCATCGCCAAAACCAGCGGAATGGAAAATGCCACCACCAATCCGGTGCGAAAACCCAGCGAGAAAAAACAGACAAATAAAACAATCAACAGCGCTTCAATCAAGACTTGGACAAACTCGCCGACACTTTCTTTCACCGCAGCGGGCTGATCCGAAACTTTGCGCAGCTCCATACCCAGCGGCAAGGTGCTTTGTAGACGGGAAAACTCTTCTTCCAGCGCTTTACCCAGTACTAAAATATCACCGCCATCACGCATCGCCACAGCAATAGCTAGAGCGTTATCGCCCATAAAGCGTACACGTGGTGCTGCGGGATCATTAAAGCCACGGCGTACTTCGGCAATATCACCTAAACGAAAGGTACGATCGCCAATCCGAATGGGAAACTCGCGGATTTCTTTTACCGTTTCAAAACGCCCACTGACGCGCAATTGCACACGGTCGCTAGCCGTTTCAAAAAAACCTGTGGCCGAGACGCTATTTTGTTCAGCTAAGGCTTGCTGCACAGCTTTCAGTGGTAAGCCTAAACTCGCCAGGCGTGTGTTGGATAATTCGACCCAGATTTTCTCATCCTGCAAACCCAAGATTTCGACCTTGCCGACATCTTTAACCCGCTGTAATTGCAGCTGCACGCGATCGGCATAATCTTTTAAAATAGCGTAATCAAAGCCCTGCCCAGTCAGCGCATAAATATTGCCGAAGGTGGTACCAAACTCATCATTAAAAAAGGGTCCTTGCACACCTTGCGGTAAGGTATGGCGGATATCACTGATTTTCTTCCGAATCTGATACCAGAGTTCTGGCACTTGCTTGGAGCTTAACGAGTCCCGCGCAACAAAGGTCACTTGTGATTCACCCGGACGAGAGAAGGAAATAACCTTTTCAAACTCACCGGTTTCCATCAGTTTCTTTTCAATACGCTCAGTAACTTGTTGCGCCATTTCTTCTGCTGTCGCGCCCGGCCAAACGGTATTAATCACCATCGCCTTAAAGGTAAAGGGCGGGTCTTCACTTTGGCCTAAGGAGCTATAAGACATGCTGCCAATCAGCGCTAACATCACCATGGCAAACAACACTAAAGGGCGATTATTCAGCGACCACTCAGAAAGATTAAAGCGCATCTGCATTACTCCTGAGTACTGAATAAGACCGGCTGATTAGCACGATCCACTGGACGCACTGCCTGCCCTTCTTGCAACAAGTGCACGCCAGCCACTACAACCCACTCGTCACCTTGCAGACCTTGAAGCACCGGCACATTGATTTGTCCAAACGCACCCAACTCAACAGAGCGTTGCTGAACTGTTGCAGTCTTTGCATCCACCACCCAGACATAGGCCTGCTTGGCTTCAGCAGTCACCGCGGACAAGGGGACGCTGTACTGCGTTTGCGTATTGGCGCGCATATACACTTTGGCGCTTTGCCCTAGTTCAGCGGCAATGGTTGCGGTACGAAACGCCACGCGTGCGGCATAGGTGCGTGAGCGCGCATCGGCAGCAGGAGCAATTTCACGAATTTCACCGGCAATACGGCTGTCGGGTTGTGACCACAACGATACCTCAACCGGCTGACCGACTTTAAAACGCTCAATGGCATGTTCCGGTAAATCAATTGCCACTTCACGCTCACCATCAACGGCTAAAACAAATACAGTTTGTCCTGCCGCAACCACTTGCCCTGCTTCGACTTGAGCCTGTGCAATCACGCCATAATAGGGCGCGCGCAATTGTGTGTAATCGGCTTGGTTTTTAGCCGCAGCCAATTCAGCTTGCGCTTGCTGTAGACGTGCTTGACCGGTTTTAAACTGATTCTGTGCATTATCGTAATGCGATTGACTAAGTAGTTGGCGATCCAGCAGGGTTTTATAACGGTCACGTTCGGCTTTCACCAGCGCCAAATTCGCTTGTGCTGCAGAGACTTGCGCTTGCATCGCATCTAAATGCAGGCGCACATCTTCAGGATCCAACTTCGCCAAGACTTGTTCTGGCGTGACTTTAGCGCCGACATCCACTAAGCGCTGAATCACTTTACCGCCCAAGCGAAAGGCCAACTCAGGCTCTAAGCGCGCACGCACTTGACCTGGAAAGGCGACTTGCGCCTCGCTCGACGATTCAGGCTGCATCACCATCACAGGTTGCGGACGACTGACAACGGGCTCTTCATTACTGCATCCGCTGAGCAGAGCCAGCGACACAGATAGCACTATATACATAAGACGATGCGACATAATAAATGGACCTTTGGCGACAGCTACTGAAATACGCAAGACGGCAAGTATAGTAAAATACTTGATTGATAAGTGTTCTATTTCTAAAGACCGAACAGTCAGTTTATAACGCTCAGATATTATTTAAATCCATAGTCAGCATCACACTACTTTCTAGCCTGCTAGTGTAAGGGGTTCTTTTTCAACCATAACCCCTTACACTAGCGCACTTTGTCTTTATAAAAATGGATACATACCATGTCTGATCACGCTTTATTGCTCGCGAATCTTGGTTCACCGCGCTCAACGTCAGTGAGCGATGTACGCCGTTATCTGAATCAGTTTTTAATGGATCCGTATGTCATTGATATCCCATGGCCACTGCGCCGCTTATTGGTCGGTATCATTTTAGTAATTCGCCCAGCGAAGTCAGCTGAAGCCTATGCCTCAATTTGGTGGCCAGAAGGCTCTCCTCTGGTGGTTATCAGCGAACGATTAACCGATGCTGTGCGCCCACATTGGCCACATGGTCCAACAACTTTAGCGATGCGCTATGGTGAGCCATCGATTAGCACGCGCTTAGTCGAGTTGGCTAAACAAGGCGTAAAAACTGTAACTTTTGCACCGCTGTATCCACAGTTTGCCGACAGCACCACGACTACGGCAATTAAAGAAGCGGAACTGTGCATTAAAAAGAATAACTTGGCGCTCAAGCTCAATATCGTCAAGCCTTTTTATGCTGACCCGATTTATATCAAAGCCTTGGCAAAAAGTGCTGAAACACACTTAGAGCAAGACTTTGACCACCTGCTCTTAAGCTTTCACGGCTTACCTGAAAGCCATCTAAAAAAACTTGACCCAACAGGTTCACATTGCTTAAGTGATAAGTCGTGCTGCGAAACGGCCAGCCAAGCTGTGCTGGATACCTGTTATCGCGCACAATGCATGCGCAGCGCTGAGTTATTTGCTCAAGAAGCAGGCTTGCGCAAAGACCAATGGTCTGTCGCATTTCAGTCGCGCCTAGGTAAAAACAAATGGATTGAACCCTACACTGATGCCACCTTAAAAGAGCTGGCTGCGCGTGGGGTTAAAAAACTGTTAGTAATGTCGCCAGCATTTGTTGCAGATTGTATCGAAACCTTAGAAGAACTGGGCATTGAAGGTCGTGAAGACTTTATCGCGGCTGGCGGTGAAGAACTGATCCTGATTCCATGCTTAAACGCTGAAGAACACTGGGCACAAGCGCTGACACAGATATGTAAAAACACCACTGCATAAGCGGTTAAAAACCAGATAACACCCTAGCAGGCGGCTACTTTTTAGCCGCCTTGGCTTAACAAATAAATACTCGACCTTTTTACCTCTTCCCGCTTTGCATTTACAGCGCTATCCTAGGCATTACATTTGTTAAGTAGGCGTCTTTTAAGTCCTTGAACACATCAACTGATATTCATCGTTTTACCCTCGATTCCTTTGAGGCTGCACGCTTTGCAAATCTGTGCGGCCAATATGACGAGCACTTACGTTTAATCGAACAACGATTAAATATCACTCTTCGTAATCGTGGCGAGCAATTTGAATTGCTGGGTCCTCGCGAGTCAACTCGTGCAGCCGAACAACTGATACGTCGTCTTTATCGCGAAACTAAAAACTCTATCCTGACCCCCGATACCGTGCACCTCTTTTTACAAGAGTCGAGCATGCAAGAACTATCAAGTCCATCGAGCAAACAGACTAGTACTGTCGCTTTGCGCACACGTACAGGTGCCATTCGTCCGCGCGGTGAAAACCAACAAGACTATGTCAAATCGATCTTGGCGCATGATATTAACTTCGGTGTAGGTCCTGCAGGAACCGGCAAAACGTATCTAGCGGTGGCTTGTGCAGTTGATGCTCTAGAGCGTGAGTTGGTGCAACATATTTTATTGGTGCGTCCAGCAGTGGAAGCAGGCGAAAAGCTGGGCTTTTTACCCGGTGATTTATCACAGAAAATCGACCCTTATTTGCGCCCTTTATACGATGCTCTGTTCGAAATGCTCGGCGTTGAGCACGTAACGCGCTTGATTGAGAAACAAGTGATTGAAGTCGCACCGCTAGCCTATATGCGCGGTCGCACATTGAGTAATAGCTTTATCATCCTGGATGAAAGCCAAAATACCACGATGGAACAAATGAAAATGTTCCTCACTCGTATTGGCTTTGGTTCAACTGCAGTGATTACCGGTGATATCACCCAAATCGACTTGCCGCGCGGCACAACGTCTGGGCTGATCCACGTGACTAAAGTCTTGCAAGATGTGCCTGGCATTGGTTTTACTTTCTTTAAGTCCAGCGATGTCGTTCGTCACCCTCTGGTGCAACGCATCATTGAGGCTTACGAAAGTTATAACTCAGCCGTACCCACTGACCCTGCTAGAGAGCTACGTCCTTGATCGAACTTGATCTACAAATTGCCAGTTCCGCCAAGCAACTGCCCAGCCATGCTGATTTTTTAGCATGGTGCGGTTTAGCTTTACGCCAACGTAGCAACCCTTCTGAGCTGACTATTCGCTTAGTGGATGCAGAGGAAGGTCTTGAACTGAACTCAACCTGGCGAGGCAAAGACTACCCCACCAATGTGTTGTCTTTCCCTGCTGATATCCCCGATGGCCTACTGGATATCCCTTTGCTGGGTGATTTAGTCATCTGCGTGCCAGTGGTGGAAAAAGAAGCAGCAGAACAAGGTAAAACCCTGACCGCGCACTGGACACATCTAGTAATTCATGGTTGTTTACATTTATTAGGCTATGATCATATCGATGACGAAGAAGCTGAAGAAATGGAAGATTTAGAACGCCAGTTACTGGCTGACATCGGTCACCCTGACCCTTATCACGATAATCAAGACACGGATTTAATACCATCATGAGTGAAGATAATTCTAGCAATGGGCATAAGTCATGGCTGGACAAACTAACCCACGCTTTTGCCCAAGAACCTAAAACACGCCAAGAATTGTTCGAACTGCTGCGCGAAGCAAACCGCAATAAGCTGCTCGATAACGACGCACTTGCGATTGTTGAAGGCGCGATTCAAATTGCTGACTTGCAAGTGCGCGATATTATGATCCCGCGCTCGCAAATGATGAGTATTAAAGCCTGCCAATCACCCGAAGAGTTCTTGCCGTCTATTATTGACGCCGCGCACTCTCGCTATCCAGTGATTGGTGATAATAACGATGAAGTGCTGGGCATTCTGCTGGCCAAAGATTTACTGCCACTGATTCTGAAGAAAGAAGACAATTTTGATTTACGCAGCTTATTGCGTCCGTGCAACTTTGTGCCAGAATCCAAACGCTTAAATGTCTTACTCAAAGAATTTCGCGCCAACCATAACCATATGGCTGTAGTGATTGATGAGTACGGCGGCGTGGCTGGATTGGTCACCATTGAAGACGTGCTTGAGCAAATCGTGGGTGATATTGAAGATGAGCACGATGTCGAAGAAGACAGCTATATCCGTACATTACCCACGGGTGACTTTATTGTTAAAGCACTGACCCCGGTCGATGACTTTAATGACTTCTTTAACAGTGGCTTTTCTGAAGATGAATTCGACACCATCGGCGGTGTCGTGATGAGCGCTTTTGGTCATTTGCCTAAGCGCAATGAAACCATTGAAGTCGATCGTATGCGTTTTCGTGTACTCAATGCCGACAGCCGCCGTTTGCACCTCTTGCGCATTACACCTTTAGATAAAAAAACCAAACAGGGTGACTAATTAGCACGCCCTGTACTGAATCAATTAGGGATATACACCATGCAATGGCTTACTCGTAGTGGCTGGATGGGCAATAGCCTGAGTCTGGCTGCTGGTGCTTTGATTACTTTAACCTTAGCGCCGTTTGACCTGTGGCCGCTGGTGTTTATGTCCTGCATGGTTTTATATCTGGGGCTCAGTCAACTGAGCCCACGCCAAGCAGCAGTGCGCGGCTGGTGGTTTGGTTTTGGTTTATTTGCCAGCGGTACCAGCTGGGTGTATGTCAGCATCCATGACTATGGCGCGGCATCAGCACCTTTAGCACTATTCTTAACCGTTGCCTTTGTGGCTGGCCTAGGACTGTTCTTAGCCCTGTTCGGCTGGCTCTGGGCACGCTTTTTACGTCAAGACCCTCATTCAATCAGTAACGCGCTGGCCTTTGCTGCCCTTTGGGTGGTGATTGAGGCCTTTCGTGGCTGGTTCTTAACTGGCTTTCCATGGCTGTATATTGGTTACAGCCAGTTGCATGGTCCGCTGGCTGGACTGGCGCCACTGGGTGGTGTGTGGCTGATTTCATTTGCCTTAGCCCTGAGTAGCGTCTTGCTGATAATCCTGTGGAAAAATAAGCACTTACTCTCACGTCTCAGCGCTGCGCTACTCTTAATTATGACTTGGGGTTTAGGCTTGGGCATGCAGTCATACCAGTGGACACAGCCCTCAGGTAAGCCACTCAGCGTCACCGCTATTCAAGGTAATATCGAACAAAACCTGAAATGGGATCCAGCCCAAATTGAAGCGCAACTGCTGCTCTATCAATCTCTGACATTAAACGCTGCGCCGAGTGATTTAGTGATTTGGCCAGAAACGGCAGTGCCAGTATTAAAAGAGCAAGCACAAGGTTATCTCGACAGTATGGACCGCATTATCAGTCGACAGGATTCTGCGTTAATTACTGGCCTACCATTACGTCAGCAGGATACTCACGGTGATTTACGTTATTACAATGCCATCACCACACTGGGTGATAGCAATGGCGAATACCGTAAGCAAAAGCTCGTGCCCTTTGGCGAATACGTGCCGCTGCAAGATCTACTACGCGGCGTGATTGCCTTCTTTGATTTACCCATGTCAGACTTTGCTCGTGGACCCAGCCAGCAAGCACCACTAAATGCCAAGGGTTATAAAATTGCACCCTATATCTGTTATGAAGTGGTGTATCCCGAGTTTGCTACTGAGTTGGCAGCACAAAGTGATATCTTGCTGACCATCAGTAATGACACCTGGTTTGGCACCTCAATTGGCCCAATGCAGCACTTACAAATGGCGCAGATGCGAGCATTGGAAGCTGGACGCTGGATGATTCGCGCCACCAATAATGGTGTCAGCGCGCTGATTGATCCGCGTGGTGAAATAACTGTAACCGTGCCACAGTTTCAGCAAGCCGTATTACGTGGTTCAGTGGTGCCAATGCAAGGCTTAACACCTTACTTACGTTGGCAGTCTTGGCCATTAATTTTACTCTGTGCTTTATGCTTAATACCTGCTGTATTACAACGCAAGATGTATCACAGAGGTTTCTGAAACCAGCTGGGCAGATGACGAGCACTGATGCCCAGAAAAACCGCCCTAAGCGCCATAAAGAATAAGAACGCAATCCATAAACCATGATTGCCTAAGTCATGTAATAGCCAGGCAATAGGCGCACAGACTAAGACCGCGAGCAGCATGGAATTGCGCATTTCTCTAGCGCGCGTTGCACCAATAAACAGCCCATCCATTACATAGCTCCACACCGTAATCAATGGCAGCAGCGCGAGATAAATCAGATAGTCCGAAGCGGTGTCTTGCACGCTAGCGATATTGGTTTGTAGAGCAATAAATACATCTCCACATAACCAAAACAGCAACGCAAACACTGTACTGGCCAATAACGCATAAATGCTCACCAAACATAAAGCCCGTTGCAGTGCACGCTGATCTTGCTTGCCTAACGCGTGTCCCGTCAGCGCCTCTAGCGCATGCGCCAAACCATCTAAAGCATAGGAACACAGCAGTAAGCCATTGAGTAACAAAGCATTAGCCGCAACTGTGTTATCACCTAAACGCGCACCTTGAAAGGTCACGCTAAAGAACACCGCTTGCAGCGCTAAACTACGAATTAAAATATCACGATTGACTGCTAATAGAGGTCGCCAACTCGCCCAGCGCAATAAATGCTGCCAAAAATTCAGTAACGGACCTTTATCTACATAACGCCACGCGAGTAGCAGTCCCAGTAGCGCACCTGACCATTCAGCAATCACCGAAGCTCGCGCTGCGCCGGCAACTTCCCACTGCAAAGCAAAGACAAAATAGATATCTAAAACAATATTCACTGAGTTGGCTAGCAGTAACATCCATAAGGCCGCACGCGCATTTTGCAGACCCAGCAACCAACCCGCTAGGACATGCATCATTAATGCTGCAGGCAAACCATAGAGTCGAATCAACACATATTGCTGAGCCAGCGCCTGCAAGTCACCTGAAGTATCCATCCATTGCAATATATGCGGCAATAATGGCAAGACGAGAGCTAAGCACAACACGCTTAAGACAATAACCAGTAATAAGCTTTGCAATAAAATATAGCGTAGCGCCTGCTGATCATTACGCCCCGCTGCTTGCGCGGCAAAGCCTGTACTGCCCATACGTAAGAAACCACAGGTCCACACCAGCATGGTATAGATACTACCACCCACTGCTACAGCGCCCAGTTGATAGGCATGCGGAAGCCTACCCACCACGGCACTGTCGACCAGTGCGACTAAGGGAACGGATAGATTACTGAGAATCATAGGTATGGCCAGTGCAAATAAGCGCTGGCGTGTATCCGCATGTCGCCATGCATCAAGCAGCATGGCGTAAAAACCTTGCATAAGTTAGATCACCAAAACTATTAAGTGTCGATCAATACAACGCTTGATATAAACGTCGACGATACAACGTCACCATAGGGTGTTCAGTACCCAATAACTCAAAGACTTGCAGCAAGGTTTTATGCGCTGCGCCATCAGCGAAGCTGCGGTTACGAATAAATAACTGTAATAAGTTATCTAAAGCGGGCTCGTACATTTGTCGTGCTAACTGCTGAATACTCAGCTGCAATAGAGCTTCATCATCCTGCGCATCTTTTGCTAGGCGGGTTTTAAGGTCTGCCATATCAGGTAACTCTGCTGCTTGTCTTAAAAACGTCAATTGCGCACGTACAGCAGCCACCCCATGCTTATACTCATCATCAGTCACTGAATTAATAACGGCTTCTGCATCCGCTAAAGCGCCCCGCTCAGCTAAGCAACGTGCAAATAATATAAGCGCAGTGGGCCGCTGATCATCACCGGATAAGACTTCTTTTAATAATGCTTCTGCCTGAGCAAACTCACCATTATCAAAGAGCTGCTGTGCTGTTTGCTGAGGATCTTCAGCTTCTTGCTCAGGCTCAGCAATATACTTGCTCAGCAAGGTGCGAATATCAGACTCGCTTTGCGCACCGGTAAAGCCATCAACGGGCTTACCGTCTTTAAAGAGCACAACAGTGGGTAAACTTTTCACTCCTAAGCGGGCAACAATATCTTGATCGATATCGCAATCCACTTTAGCCAGTAAAAACTCACCCTGATAACTGTGAGTGATTTTCTCAAGTATAGGCATCAACACCTTACAGGGCGCACACCACTGTGCCCAGAAGTCGACTAACACGGGCTGATCAAACGAATTCTGTATCACCAACTGCTCAAACTGCTCCACACCTGTTACATCAAACACAAAAGCATTATCAGTCACGTTATGTCCTTTCTAAAATAAAATAGTTGCACATTGAACAGTCTATTAACGGCGTATCGCACGGTACACTTTAAAACCATTACGCTCTGCTAACACTGTACATGGCCCTAAATGCTGCTCAATCAATGGTGGGTACTTTAAAAAGCTATTAGCAACAATACGTAGCTCTCCACCCGGTTGCAGATGCTCAGCGGCTTCACGCAATAAGGTTTCAGTTGTTTCGTACTGTGTATGTACACCTTGATGAAAAGGTGGATTACTAATAATGGCAGCTAATTGCTTAGGTGCTGCATGGATACCATCACCCGCAATTGTAGTTGCCTCAAGCTGATTAGCAGCCAAGGTTAACTGACTGCTGTGCACAGCAAAAGCATCGACATCGAGCATCGTAACCTGTGAGGATGGATAAGTTTTTTTCAAAAACGAACCCACTACACCTGCACCGCAACCAAAATCTAAATAATGTCCGATGGGCAAATCATTCAAGCACTCTAAAAGTAATTGAGTCCCTAAATCTAAGCGGCCATGGCTAAATACACCCGGCACACTACACACTTGAATGGATTGCTCTGCAGCACTGACAGTAAACGCTTTACTGAGCGCATCTAAGTTCGGTGCTTGCGGCGTATCACTCACTTCACAACGCCATAGCTGACAATGTCGTGCACTATCAATTTTACTAGTACGTCCAAAGGCAGCCAGTTGCTTTGCAGCTCGCTCTGCACCCGCGCGTTTTTCACCCACTAAAAACAAAATACCGCTGGGTATCTTGGCAGCAAGTTCTTGCAGTAAATAAGCAGTTAGCTCACGTGACTTGGGCAAAAATAAAACACCTGCACTGTACTCTGCTGCTGGTGCTTGAGTTGAAAACACACAACGCTCAGGAAAAATCTGAGATAACTGCTCATATTCACCTGCATGCCAACTCCAGCCTTGCGCTTCTGGCAAGTCAGCAAGCAATTGATCAGCAGGTAACCCTGCAAGTAATATCTTTCCTGCAAACAACTCAACATTACGTAATAGAACTTGACTTCGAGGATCCATAACTGCACACCTAAAAATATGGTCCTATTTTAACAGTAAAACTCAGCAGTATGCAGAAAGGAGGTTGAGCATGGTTTGCTCTGCATTTAATAGGCTAACAATTTAATCTGCTAGGTAGAGCTATACCAATCGCTTTCAGAAAAAATGAAAAATTTGCCAGCAGTAACAATCAAATTTCAAATGTAAAAAGCCCCAAGGCCAGTGATGACCTTGGGGCTTTTTCGTACATCCTTTTACTCATAAACTTGCCGTTCATATGCCATCCGTGGCATTGGTTTCTATGATGCCAGATCGAGATAAATTTGCACCCCTAGCCCTGTGACGCAACTCACAGAACCCCACTTCAATCCGCAAGCAAGAGTAAAAGTGTGACACCGGTTGGCTTTTAACGGCGCTAAATGATGCATCACAGGAAACTTGGTGACTAGCTGTCTCATTGCAGCAGCTGATTTTGCAACTCAACACGCGACCCGTCAGGGTCGTTTGTGCTGTGGCTCTATGCTGTTGATTTTCTTGCAGGCATAAAAAAACCCCAGATCATTGCTGATCTGGGGTTTTGGT
>LFRM01206950.1_pt1 | contig 26347 bp, 29 predicted proteins | sample 618341 | NCBI WGS metagenome assembly LFRM01 (sample SAMN03654438, study PRJNA283298) | anaerobic digester metagenome | isolation source: pool of bioreactors CSTR01a, CSTR02a, and CSTR03a thermophilic anaerobic... | place: Denmark: Kgs. Lyngby | collected 2014-05-21 | reverse complement strand
AAGCTGTGCACAGTGGTGTTGGTTTTTGACCACCACCAGGCGGCAAGACCGACAACAATTAAGCCTAAGTAAGTTAAACTCAGTGCGCCACCGAGGCCCACTTCTTCAACTAAACCCACAGGTTCCAGATGACCTAAGTTGAGCCACCAGCCCAGGTGTGCTGAGCCTAAGAAACTACCCAGAGCAAACACCGGCAAAATAGCCATATTCAATGGAATACCGAGACCAGCTTTATATAAGGTGCCTGAGCCACAGCCATCGGCAATTTGCATTGCGCCACCAAAGACTAAAGCACCGATCAGCAGACTGATACTCGGTGGGCCTAAAGCAGCACTCAGCTCAGTAGGGAAACTGGCCAGTAACGGCATGGAGAATGCTGCGGCAATGGCTAATAAGAGTATCTGTGCAAAGACGCCGCTGGCATCACGTTTTTCAATCAGATTGCGCCAGCCGGTAGTAAAGCCAAAGCGTGCCCCTGCTAGTACACCACCTAAACCGATACCCACTAAAAATAATAAACTTTGGCGTACAGAGACAAACCAAAATAAGAATGCTGCAAAGCCAGCGAATACTAGAGTTAAAGCCACACGATTTTTCATATCAGTTATTCACCAGCTTAGAAAATTGAGCTTGCAGTTGCTCAAAACGGCTGGGCGTATTGTCCATCGGTAAACCAGCTGTGTTCTGTGTCCACTCTGCCAGTGAAGCAGGGTAGAGGCGCACATCTTTAAGGCCGGCTAACTCGGATAAAACAAACCAGTTGGTGGCTGCCCAGTGACCGGTATTGCAAAAGGATACGGTCTCTTGCGCTTGATCTAAGCCTTGTTCACGCACTAAAGCTTGGATTTGCGCTGTCGGACGAATACGGGTGTCGTCTTGGTTAAACCACTGACCAAAAGGTGTGTTTTGCGCGGTAGCTATAGTGCCACCCGTACTGGCGGTGGGGGCTTTAGCTTGGCCTTGGTAAAAAATAGGTGGGCGCGCATCCAGTAATTGATAGGTGGTGTCTTGGCGAGTGATCTTATCCAGCAGTTCGTCTTGGAAAATCACTAGATCAGGATTGCTGTTCACCACTAATTGGCTGGCTTGCATTCTTGGCGCTTCGGTACTAATAGCTTGCTGCCACTGCTTAAAGCCACCGTTGAGCACACTTAAATCAGTCAGACCTAAGTATTTTAGCGTCCAATACACACGGGCCGCCGCACCAAAGTCAGTTTCATCAGCACCACTGGAATAAACCACAATAGGTTGCTGCTGGATAACACCTAATGTGCGCAGTAATTCTTGAAAGTAGGCGTCATCGGCTAATTGCCCCGGGTTATTTGCTGGACCACGCCATTGACCGTAAGGAACGGAGAGCGCTTGTGGAATATGTCCAGCGGCGTAATCTTCAGGACTGCGAATATCAATAATTTGCAACTCTGGATTGGCCATTAGAGCATCAGCGAGTTCATGGGCTTCAATTAAGGGTTGCAAGTGTGCAGCCTGTGCATTAACAAAGACTAAGGATAAAAAAAACGCCAAACTGGCGTAAAAATATTTCATAGCTGTGACTCCTATATCTGTGACGCAATGATGGCATAGTGCTTGCCGACACAGAAAGAATCATTTGCTATATGGTTATATAGAAATTACTTCTTATAACTTGCAGGGAGGTTGGGTGTGCTGAATTGGCCCTTAAATAGGACAAGGAAATTGACAGGCTTGTTGTATATAACAATAGAAGGGTGGTGCGCTGGGTAATACACCTGCACGCCTGAGTAAGGCGCACAGGTGAGTTTAGGTCTTAGTTATTTTCCGCGAGGAAGAACCAAGTATCCAGTACTGAGTCTGGATTGAGAGAAACGCTTTCGATTCCTTCGTCCATTAACCAGCGTGCTAGGTCAGGGTGGTCAGAGGGGCCTTGACCGCAAATACCAATGTATTTATCGGCTTTAATACAGGCTTGAATGGCCATGGATAGTAGTTTTTTAACCGCTGGATCACGCTCATCAAACAAGTGCGCAATCACACCTGAGTCACGGTCGAGACCTAAGGTCAGTTGGGTCATATCATTGGAGCCAATAGAGAAACCATCGAAGTGCTCAAGGAATTCGTCAGCTAACAAGGCATTGGATGGCAGCTCGCACATCATAATTAAACGTAGACCATTTTCACCACGTTTCAAACCATACTCTTCGAGCAGGCCGACCACTTGCGCGGCTTCATTCACGGTGCGCACAAAGGGCACCATCAACTCAACGTTAGTTAAACCCATTACATCACGCACACGCTTCATCGCGCGGCATTCCAGTTCAAAGCAATCGCGGAATGATTCGCTGATATAGCGTGAAGCACCACGGAAACCCAGCATGGGGTTTTCTTCGGTCGGCTCGTAGAGCTTACCGCCGATTAGGTTGGCGTATTCATTGGATTTAAAATCAGATAAACGCACAATGACTTTTTTCGGCCAGAATGCAGCAGCTAAGGTACTGACGCCTTCAACCAGTTTATCAACATAGAAATCAATAGGGCTGGCATAGCCAGCAGTGCGTTTTTCAATGCTGTCTTGTAAATCGCTTGGCAAGCTATCGAAGTTGAGTAGAGCTTTGGGGTGCACGCCAATCATGCGGTTAATAATAAACTCAAGTCGGGCTAAACCTACACCTTCGTTGGGCAGTTGGGCAAAATCAAATGCCCGGTCAGGGTTGCCGACGTTCATCATTATTTTGAAAGGTAATTCTGGCATTGCTTCAACAGAGTTGGTGCGAACATCAAAATTCAACTCACCTTCAAAGATGTAACCGGTATCACCTTCAGCGCAAGAAACAGTCACACCTTGTCCATCTTTAAGTAGCGCTGTGGCATTACCACAGCCTACAACCGCTGGAATACCCAACTCACGAGCAATAATGGCTGCGTGACAGGTACGGCCACCACGGTTAGTAACAATAGCGCTGGCGCGTTTCATCACCGGTTCCCAATCCGGGTCGGTCATATCTGACACCAGTACATCACCGGGTTGGACTTTATCCATTTCCGCTACATCATTGATAATACGTACGCGGCCTGCACCAATACGTTGGCCAATGGCGCGACCTTCAACCAAGATAGTGCCTTGCTCTTTAAGCAAGTAGCGTTCCATCACATTGAGATTGCTGCGGCTCTTAACAGTTTCTGGGCGGGCCTGGACAATATAAAGCTTGCCATCATCACCGTCTTTGGCCCACTCGATGTCCATAGGGCAGCCATAGTGCTGCTCGATGATCACTGCTTGCTTGGCCAAGTTAGTGACTTCTTCGTCGCTCAGGCAAAAGCGCATACGCTCAGCCGGAGCAACATCAACCGTTTCAATGGACTTACCGGCACTGGCATCAGAGCCGTAGATCATCTTCAGTGCTTTACTGCCTAGGTTACGACGTAAAATCGCTGGACGACCGCCGGCTAAGGTTTGCTTATGCACATAGAATTCATCAGGATTAACAGCGCCCTGTACTACAGTTTCACCGAGACCATAGGCGCCGGTGATAAAGACCACGTCACGGAAACCAGATTCCGTATCGAGGCTGAACATTACGCCAGCGGCGGCTGTTTCTGAACGCACCATGCGTTGTACACCCACGGATAAGGCCACATTACGGTGGTCAAAGCCTTGGTGTACACGGTAAGAAATAGCGCGGTCATTAAACAGTGAAGCAAAGACTTCTTTTGCTGCGTAGATAACATTATCCACGCCGCGAATATTCAAGAAGGTTTCTTGTTGGCCAGCAAAAGAGGCATCAGGCAAGTCTTCAGCGGTAGCGGATGAGCGCACCGCCACGGCCATATTCTCGTTACCATTGGCCATATCAGCAAAGGCAGTGCGAATATCAGCATCAAGCTGGGCAGGGAAGTTAGCGTCTAAAATCCATTGGCGAATTTGTGCACCTGCTTTAGCCAGCGCATTCACGTCATCGGTATCTAAAGCATCCAATAAATCATGGATGCGTGCGTCTAGATTATTGGCATCAATAAAGTCACGGTAGGCTTGCGCAGTGGTGGCAAAGCCGCCAGGCACTGAAACACCTGCACCGGCAAGGTTGCTGATCATTTCGCCTAGGGAAGCGTTTTTGCCCCCTACACGCTCAACATCATGGTTACCGAGCTTATCGAGGGAAACTACGTATTCAACCAAGGTGATCTCTCCACGTCTGTATTGAAAGAGCCAATTTAATCTATTGGCCTTGTTTGGGGAAAATGGGTCACAATGTCGCCTAACAGCATATCAGGCACTTACAAGCCTATACTAACCGAGAAATGTTCACGACTTAAGGCTTTTGGCAATTATGAAACGTACAGCTTTTTTTATCTCAGATGGAACGGGTATCACTGCCGAAACGCTTGGACAAAGCCTTTTAGCGCAGTTTGATAATATCGACTTTCGCCGTTTAACCCGACCCTACATTGACAGTGTTGAAAAAGCACAAGCAATGGTACAACAAATTAATCAGGTTGCGGACAATGAAGAGATGCGACCCATTGTCTTCGATACCATTGTAAATACTGAAATTCGCGATATTTTAAGCACTGCAAATGCATTTAAAGTGGATATTTTCTCCAGCTTTTTAGCGCCGCTTGAAGAAGAATTGAGTGATCGTTCATCCTATTCAGTGGGTAAATCACACTCCATTGCGCACAGTGTTAACTATATGGAGCGTATCGAGGCTGTGCATTTTGCACTGGATAACGATGATGGTGGTCGCACTCGTCACTATGACAGTGCTGATATTATCTTGGTGGGTGTTTCGCGTTGTGGTAAAACGCCAACCTGCCTGTATATGGCCATGCAGTATGGTATTCGTGCGGCCAACTATCCGTTAACTGAAGACGATATGGAAAGCTTGCAGCTGCCTTGCTCGTTAAAGAAGTATAAAGAAAAGCTTTTTGGTTTAACCATTGATGCTGACCGTTTAGCGGCGATACGTAATGAGCGCAAACCCAACAGTCGTTATGCCAGTTACGCACAGTGTGAGTTTGAAGTGCGTGAAGTGGAAGGGTTGTTTAAGCGCGAAAATATTAATTTTATTAATACCACGCATTTTTCTATCGAAGAAATTTCTGCAAAAATATTAGTTGAAATGGGTATTGAACGACGTCTTAAATGAGTATTTTTGAATTTGTCTGAGTCAATAATAGGCGGTATGCACTCAGTGTGCATACCGCCTATTCTATTTTAGAACCTTTGAAGCGGGCTTGAATTACTCGATATCGTCCCAGCCGCCCATTTCTTTCCAGCGATTCACAATACCGCAAAACAGCTCTGCAGTTTTTTCCGTATCGTAGCGCGCATTATGCGCTTCACGGCTATCAAAATTGATATCTGCCGCCTCACAGGCTTTGGCTAATACGGTTTGTCCGTAGGCTAAGCCACCCAATGTTGCAGTATCAAAGCTGGAGAAAGGGTGAAAAGGGTTACGTTTAATACCACAACGCTCAACTGCCGCATTGAGAAAACCTAAGTCAAAGTGGCTGTTATGACCGACTAAAATGGCACGCTTACAACCGGCCGCTTTCAGTGATTTACGCACACTTTTAAAAATCTCACCTAGGGCGTGATCTTCCTTGACTGCCATGCGCAATGGATGATCCAGCTTGATGCCAGTAAAGTCCAATGCGGCTTGCTCAATATTAGCGCCTTCAAAAGGTTTTACGCGGAAAAATAAAGTGTGCTCAGCATAGAGTAAACCGTCTTCATCCATTGCTGGAATCACTGCAGCAATTTCCAGTAGGGCATCGGTAGCGCAATTAAAACCACCGGTTTCCACATCAATGACGACAGGTAAATAACCACGAAAACGGCGCGCCATAGCAGATTTTAATCCGCCGCTGTGCTTATCGTATCCGTTGTTGGTATCTTTGTTGATGTATTCTTCAAATTCGTAATCTGGAATGTCGTGGCTCATGCCTGAGCTCCTAATACGCGCCAATTTAAGGTTTCACCGGCACGCAAGGGCACCAGTTGTTGTTCGCCAAAATCTAGAGTGGCTGGTACTGTCCATGGTTCACGCACCAGAGTGATGGTGTCTTGGTTGCGCGGCAGACCATAGAAGTCAGCACCAAAGTGGCTGGCAAAGGCTTCCAGCTTATCCAAGGCATTACGTTGCTCAAAGGCTTCGGTGTATAACTCAATTGCCGCATAAGCGGTGTAGCAACCGGCACAGCCACAGGCATTTTCTTTCGCGTTTTGCGCGTGTGGTGCAGAGTCAGTGCCTAAGAAAAACTTAGCAGAGCTACTGGTGGCTGCATCAAGTAAGGCTTCTTGGTGGGTATTACGCTTGAGAATTGGCAAGCAATAAAAATGCGGACGAATACCACCGGCCAACATATGGTTGCGGTTGTACAGTAGGTGGTGCGCGGTAATGGTAGCGGCAACGGTATCAGCGCAACTGCTGACAAATTGTACTGCATCGGCCGTTGTAATATGTTCCATAACCACTTTAAGGTTAGGAAAACGATTGACTAGCCCCACCAGTTGATCGTCAATAAAGCGTTTTTCACGATCAAAAATATCCACGTGACTGTGAGTGACTTCACCGTGTACTAGCAGTGGCATACCCACTTCACTCATGGCTTCTAAGGCTGGGTAGATCGCTTCAAGTGAAGTCACGCCTGAGTCAGAGTTGGTGGTTGCACCAGCCGGGTACAATTTTGCCGCATGCACAAAACCGCAAGCCTGGGCTTCTTTAATATCTTGGGCAGAGGTTTGATCGGTTAAATACAAAACCATTAACGGCTCAAACGTATTCTGTGCAGGGCGCACGCTTAAAATACGTTGACGGTATTGATCGGCTTGCGCTGTATTGCGTACGGGTGGCACTAGGTTGGGCATAATAATGGCGCGGGCAAAGGTACGGGCGGCATCGGCAACAGTGTGTTGCAAAACCGCGCCATCGCGCAGGTGAATATGCCAATCGTCGGGTCGTAGCAGTGTAAGACGGTCAATCATGAAGGTTTCCAGTCAGTCGATTTATATTGAATAGGTAGAATGCTACCGTAAAAGCGCGGTGTGGGCATCTGCTTTAAAGTTTTCTTAACAGTGACCGATAGCTAGGCTGAGCATTTTAGGTGACGGGAGAGCGCAATGCGCTTAGCTGTATTTTCAATTTTAGTTGGCTTACTGGCAACACCAGCACTGGCAATAACCTTTCAAACGCCACTTGAGCATGTCGAGTGGACTGTGGAAGGTGATCGTTTTGAATGCCGCCTGAGGCAACCGGTGAAAAGTTTTGGTCACGGTGAGTTTGTGCGACGTGCCGGTGAAAGCCCAACATTTAAGCTGCAGGCCCAAGAGGCGTGGCTCAGTCGTGGCTCGGCGACTTTGTTTTCTGCTGCAGCGCCTTGGCGTACCAGTCAGCATAGTGTTCCTTTAGGTGCGGTGGTGGTGACCGCCAATAGCAATATGCTGCAGGCTTCTGCTTGGCAGTCAGGGCGATTGCTCACCGGTTTGCTGGAGGGGCGTGGACCGTTAATTCAGCACCGTACTCAGCAAGGTGAATGGCTTGAGGTGCATATTGTGCCGGCTGGTTTTGCTGATGCCTACCAACGTTACTTAAGCTGTACCGCAGCTTTGTTACCCTACAACTTTGATCAGCTTAAACAAACGCGCATTGCCTTTGCTGATACCAATATGGTGCTCAGTGATTCAGCCATCGGACGTTTACAGGCGATTGTTGACTATTTAAAAGAGGATCCAACAGTGAATCAAATAGAGATTGATGGTCACTCAGACAGTTGGGGTAATCGCTTAAGTAACCGTGAGTTGTCACGACGCCGAGCACTGACGGTACAAGATTACTTTTTAGAGCAAGGTGTTACCCAAGAGCAAATAATATTACGTTTCCATGGGGAACGTTATCCGCTTAAGCCCAATAATACCGCAGCCAATCGTGCTCTGAACCGTCGAGTGAATATTGTCCTTTCGCGCGCGCCAAAATCAACTGAGAGTACAAAGTAGTCTACTGATCAGTGTGTTTTAGTGTTTAGCAAAGTAGGTTTTAGTCAGTTTGATCACCACAGGACTGAGTAGCAAGAGTGAGATGATATTAGGCAGAGCCATAAGGCCGTTGAGCGTATCGGCTAACAGCCAGACGGTATCGAGCTGTGTGACCGCGCCCAAAGGTACCATCGCGACCCAGAGCAAGCGGTAGGGCAAAATAGCTCGAGCGCCAAATAAAAACTCCCAGCAGCGCTCACCGTAATAGCTCCAGCCAATAATGGTAGTAAAGGCAAATACCACCAGCGCGGTGGTGACTAAATAGTGCCCGCTGCCGGGCAGAGCGGATTCAAATGCTGCCGATGACAGTGCTGCTCCAGTCAGGCCGCTGCTCCATACACCAGAGCAAATAATAGCTAAACCGGTCATGGTGCAGATAATCAGGGTGTCAATAAAAGTGCCCATCATGCCGATTAAACCTGATTCCACAGGCTCATCACTGGTACCTGCTGCTTGCGCGATGCCAGCACTGCCTAAACCGGCCTCATTGGAGAATACGCCGCGTGCAACACCAAAGCGCAACGCAGCAATCATCGCCGCTCCAGCAAAGCCTCCAACGGCTGCATGACCATTGAATGCGGAATCAATAATTAATATAAATGCCGCAGGAATGTCCTGATAATGGCTGATCAGGACAAAGAGTGTTGCCAAGATATAGGCCACGCACATAAAGGGCACCAGCGTTTGTGCCACTGCGCCAATGCGCTGAATGCCGCCTAAAATAACCAAACCAATCAAGGCCATAATACAGAGTCCACTGACCCAAGCCGGCACTGCAAAAGACACTTCCAACCCAGCAGCCATGCTGTTGACCTGCACCATATTGCCAATCCCAAAGCTGGCCAGCCCACCAAATACTGCAAAGCAAACACCGAGCCAAGCCCACTGACGGCTTAAGCCGTTTTTAATCGCATACATGGGACCGCCAACAAAATGATTGAGGCTGTTTTTTTCACGAAAATGCACCGCCAGTACCACTTCACAGTACTTGGTGGCCATGCCGACCAGCGCTGTACACCACATCCAAAACAACGCACCCGGTCCGCCTAGGGCAATGGCAGTTGCGACACCGGCGATATTACCGGTACCGACAGTGGCCGCTAAACTGGTCATTAATGCGGCAAAAGGACTGATCTCACCGATATTGGCGTCACCTTTGCTACGACCATTCCATATTTCTAAAAAGCCGCGCTTGATATTCAGTAGTGGCATAAACTTCAGTGACAGCATTAAAAATAAGCCGCTACCTAAAATGGCAGTCAGCATAGCTGGGCCCCAAACGAGATCGTTGATGGCTGTAGCGGCGCTATTTAATGTATGCATAAGAAATCTAGAGTGGGCTGAGTTTGAAAAGTGGATGAATGGGCGCAGCAATTGTATTTTAACTGCAGATAAGCGCTGAGAAGATTGAAACTATGATGATAGAGGGGCATTAGTAGAAAATACAGTGTTTTTCTGAGCATTTATAGCAGGTCTGGCAGTTTGTTAGTGCTGATGCGGTACACTATTGCCGTCAATGGACGGGTGAGAAAGCCATGAGAAAATATATAACACTAGTAGCGTTACTGTTACCACTGACAGCCTTAGCGTTTCCATTTGCAGTGGATGAGCAGCTCAATGGTGTGCAAATCGCCGTCGACACGCAAGATTTAGGTGATAATACGGCCTCAGTGAATTTAACCAACTATGGCAAGCAGGCTGCCCTGTGTACGGTACGCTTTCGTAACGGGCCAGAAAGTCCACGCACCCGTAAAGCACGTATAGCTGTGGGTGAAACAGCGCATTTAACCGCACGTATGCATACTCAAGTGATTAAAATGCGTGTCAAAGTTGAGTGTAAAACGATTAATTGATGTTGGCTGAGCGTGTTGCTCAGCATAGGTAGAGCAGTCTATGGCCGAAATTGTTAAACCCTTTTGGAAACGTAAAACCCTTGCCGAACTCGATCAAGAAGAGTGGGAGTCACTCTGCGATGGTTGTGGTTTATGCTGTTTGCAAAAGTTAGCAGATGAAGATGATGATTCGGTGTATTACACCAATGTTGCTTGTAAATTATTGGATTTGGATACCGCACGTTGCAGTAACTACTCTGATCGTAAAAACTATGTCGCCGACTGCATTCAGCTGACGCCTGGTAAAGCTGAGACATTTAAATGGTTGCCGACAACCTGTGCTTATCGCTTAGTTAGTGAAGGTAAAGACTTATTTGTTTGGCATCATTTGGTCTGTGGCAATACCGATGCGGTGCATACAGAGGGTATTTCGCAGTTGGGTCGTATGGCTAGCGAGCTGGATGTGCCTGAGGAAGAGTGGGAAAACCATCTGATTTTTAGATCTGGCTAATCACTTTTATGCAGCTAATTTGCACCATTGACGCTGCGCCCTCGAAGCGAGGACGCAGCGTCAGAGGTAAAGTTATTGGGCGTCTTGTTTTTTCAGTAAGTCAGCTAAACCCGCCAAACCTTTAAAAGTCTGCTGCGGCCCTTTTTGGCCAGCGCTTTCTTCTTTTTGATAATGCATATCCACTTGGCGCTGGTGCTCATTATCGTGGCAGTACAAGCACAATAACTCCCAGTTTGAACCGTCGGATGGATTGTTATCGTGGTTATGGTCGCGGTGGTGCACGGTCAACTCACTGAGACCTTTACCGCTAAATTCACGGCTGCAACGGCCACAAAAATGCGGATACATTCTCAATGCTTTTTGTCGGTAGCCGCTTTCGTTTTCTTTCTGAGCTTGGGCTAGAATTTTATCGAGCTTACTGGTTGTCATTGCATAGGGCCTTTACAGATTTCGCTAAGAGGGCGGTTCACATCAAATAATTTAGCACGAATACCGGTAACACCACTGGCAGTTAAACGGGCACTGTGCATCTCTAAGTAGGCTTGTGCTGCTGGCGCATCACTAAACAAGTAGACACCACCAGCTTCTTGCGTCTCGACGTTTTCCGTCCAGATTTTCCACAGCAATCCAGGTTCTTGGATAATGGACTCAGCTAACGGCTGCATTGCTTGGTGCATATCTTCACCAAAGGGACCATTAAACGGAAAATCAATTTGCAGTACAGTTAGCATCATTCAACTCCACTTGTATGTAAATCAATCATAGAACTTCGCTGGGCATTGCTCAAGGCGCAAGCGTTTGATTTAGCACATGCTATTTGAGCTGGGGACACTCTTTGTTTTTAATAAAATTGAGAGTGGCTTGCCTTAACTCTGGAAAAGCAAAAGACATAATATGTGGGCCTTTTGAATCGAGCCAACAGAACTGTTGTGTTGGGTAGGCCTTTTGCCAGTGCGCATAGAGTTTTTTGCCTTGTTTAGCCGGCACAATAGTATCTTTTGGACTGTGCATTATCAGCACGGGCAGATCAATGCTCTCGATATGCTTGATGGGATCCCACTGCGAGGGGATCAAAACGGTAAAGGGCCACATCAGCCAACCGACAACACTCCGGCTCATTGCACTGCGCGCAGCTGTGGCAAAACCGCTTAATGGTGCGTCTAAAATCAACGCTTTGATATCATGGCGATCCGTCGCTTGTGCAATATAATTGATGGCGATAGCGCTGCCGATACTTTGCCCCAGTATAAGCAGTTCTTTATCTGGGTGTTGTTGCTTCATCCAGGTGATGGCTGCTTCAATATCTTGCAGCACCTCAGGCATCCGAGCTTGACCTTCTGATGCGCCAAAGCCCCGATAATCTAAAGCTAAAACACTGACACCACTGGCCGGTAGCCAATAGATGCTGTGACTGTGGCTGGAGATGTTTTCAGCGTTACCATGCAGATACAGCAGCATGGTATTGGAGTCAGCTTGCTTGCCCTGTGCTGGCAACCACCAGGCGTGCAGCTTGGTATTGTCTTGGGCTGTCAGCCAAACATCTTGATACTCAAGCCCAGCATCGTGCGGTGTGGAGATCAAAGTGCTTTGTGGATAGAAAAATAAAGCAGACAGTGAAGTGCAACCGGTTAGCGTTAAACTGCCGACCAGAAGGGTTAATTGAGAAAACAGCTTACGGCCCCACCGTTTAGATAGGGCTTTGAGCGTTTTAGTAATACCAGTTGATGCCAAGGCCCACCTCGTGCTGTTGGCTGGTGTCTTGATGGAGTTTGAAGTGTTGGCTTTTAGCTTCGAGTTTAAGTTGCAGATTGGTTGATAAGCGCCAGCCTAAATTGGCACTGACTTCGGTACGGCGTGTTTTATCTATCACGCTCAGACCTTGCCAATTACTTTCCAGCTGAGCTTGGATGCGATCGCCTTGCCATAACCAGCCCACGCGAGGGCCAAAGCTTAGCTGTGCGCCCCGATGGAATTGATTGTCAGCCAGCAGTTGGGCTTGTGCTAAGCCATAGAAGCGACCGGCGGAGGTGAGCCATGCTTTGCCAAAACCTGCGTTGATATAACCAAATAACTCTGCATCGGCACCAATAAAGCGATCTAAGCCACCACTGACTGACCACGCTGTCGGTTGTTGTAAGTGGGTTTGATGGCTGAGCGATAAAATATCGACAATCTGAAATTGTTGCAGCCTAACGGCACCGCCATCCCAGAGTCTGAGCTTTAAGTTACCCATTTGGATTTGTGAACCGGGTACAAAGCCTTGCGGTAAGTCCATCACTTCATGAAAAGCTGCACGGTAATTTAGATCAACAAAACCTAAACGATTTGAGACAGAGCCGCTACGCTCATCGGAAAATGTACTGCCTGCTTTAAATTGTAGACGTTGGCTTAAATGACCTTGATCGTCTCGGTAGGCAGGAACTGGAACATCATCAAAGACTGACGAAACAGGTAATTTTGCGCGGGCGGATAATAGATTAATAGTGCGTTTGCGTAACTCAGGAGTTGCCTGTTTCTTTTTTACCGCTAAATAGCGAGCGTAAGCATAAGCAAGCTCTAAGGTTTGTGCTTGTTCATGTTCACTGAAATCGGTCAGAGACTGTTGAATATCAGCATCTTGCTCAACGAGTTTTTTAGCATGCTCGAGTGCGGGCCGAGAAACCTGTTGGCTTTTATGCTCCATCTTGCTGGCAGCCGATGGGCGGTATTCAGTATTTTCAACTAAACCGCGTTTCTGTAAAGCGCGTATCGTATCGACGGGCAGGGCAGTGAACATAAAATCATCAGTGACATCGATGCGTTCAGAACTGGCATCGAGTAAAGCCAGCAAGCGATACGAGCAGTTTTCATCAAAGAAAAAATAATCAAAATAAGTATCTTTAGTTTCCCAGATATGGCGGACAAACTGGTCTGCTTCTTCTTTGTTAAGGTCCAGTTGGTATTCCCAAATATCACGGTATTCCATATGCGAGTATTCGTTGGTTTTCGCATAATAAGGTAGTACTGAAACTACACCTGGGTAGCCTCCGGTTAATCCTTTCCAAGAGAATACCAGCTCATTATCGTCTGGGTTGGCATTCGCTGCGAAATTCACACTGTGAGCTAACAGCTTATTACTTGCAGGGTCTTTTTTATCCAAACGAATAAAAGTATGACCGTACATCGAAGAGGGTGAGTTGATATGCGAAGCAGGGAAAACCAAGGTTAAATATTCAGCGCCCAGTTCATCACGCCATTGCTCTAGGTCAGAGCAGGACTGGTCGGTAAATGAAAGCTCAGGAAATTGTTGTTTAACCCAATGATAACGTGCCGGGAATTGGCACTGTGCTGATTGATTGTCAACTGCATCAGTCAGCAAAAATTGCTCTAGATTTTCTTGCAGCTCTGCTACGAGTGAGGTTTTACCCTCTTTAGCTAAAAAGAAATTGGGACTATCGTTTTCACTGATATAACGTCCGCTAAAAGGATGTTTGCGATAATGTAGTAGGTGAGACCATTGTTGACTGTGCGCAATAGGCTTGAGTTGATCTAGAGGGGGTATCGAAGCAGCTTGAGCGAAAGCGTAAGGAATAAATACAAAGCTAGCAATTAAAGACCTAGCTGTCATGTTAAAAACCTTTATGGCGACAATAAAAGAAGCCCGCAGGAAGCGGGCTTTAAATACAGTAGGTGTGAATTAACCTAAGTATTTCTGTAGATTGATATCTGCTGCCATAGCAGAAGTCATTGCTTCTAATGTTGCTGCTGAAGTTGCATCAGCGCTGAACATTGCATCGAAGTTAGACTGCATTGCGCGATTAAAAGCTGCAGTGTCTTGAGTTTGAACACCCATGACTTCAGCTAAAGCGGCTAAAGTTTCGCCTTGACCAACCGCAATATCTGCAGCCAGTTGATCCATGTTTTCATCAATAAAAATTTGCGCTGATTTTAAAGGGCCGTTAGCAGCTTCACAGCCTAAAGTACCGGAAGTCATACCAAATGTTTGGTTGCCAGATGTACCGTTGGTGGTGGCAGCCATAACATGCTGATACCACTTATCAGCATCAGGGAAGATAACTGTTGAGCCTAAACCACAACCTGCTGGACCACTAGCAGCGAAAGCAAAAGATGATGCGGTGGCTAAAATTGCACCTGCAATAATTTTCTTCATGGTATATATCCTTAATGTGGCGGTTTTTAATTTTTATCGTGCTCTCTAGCACATCCTAAAGGTAGCCATCTTTGCTGTTTGTGTCTAGCTTATAAAACGACTATTTTTACTAACCGTTATATAAAGCGATGTTAGCGCAAAATTTCTCGCTCGGTATCTAATAGGTAGGGCAGTTCAAGCGGCTCAAGTAGATCTTTTTCATTGTTTTCTAGGTAAATGCGACCATCACTCACCGCCTCATCCAGTGCCGTGGCGAGCAGTTCAATGCCGTGCTCACTGCGTGCTGCGCTGACCACTTCACCTACAGCGCTGGAGTGCACTGGTGATAATAGTGGGGTGCCGGCAACAGGAATCTCTGTGCTAGTGATCTGGAAGCGGTACATATGACGCTTAAGTTTGCCCAAATACTGCATGCGCGCAACGATTTCTTGGCCGGTGTAGCAGCCTTTTTTAAAGCTGACGGCATCCAGTGCCGGTAAATTGAGCATTTGCGGAATAAACTGCTCACGGACTGGCATGCTGACATGGCCAATACCGCTACGGATTTGTCCTAGCAACCAAGTATTGAGTGGTGCTTCAGGCAGTAGATTGAGTAAACGCTTACGCAAGCAAGGGCCCTCATCGGCGCTGACCCAGAGTTCGGTTAAAATATCAGAGACGCGTACAGCAATCATTTGATTGTGGTGCACGGTACTGTTGATCTCTTTGGGTAGATCAATACCTAGTGCGGTCAACGCAGCATCACCTTGATAGAGGCCGAAGCGGCTCCAGAGTGCGCTGTCATCCGTCAGTTTGGATTTGGAAAAGACCGCATATTTTTGCAGTTCAGCCAATTGCGCGATTAAAATATCGTGATCCATAGCTAATAAATAGCCATCATTTTCTAAAAGCACACGAAAACTTGATAACATGCGTCCTTTAGGCGTACAACGCGCACCTAGACTGCTGCGTTCATCGCTCACATAGGCAAGATTGCAGGTAATTTGGCCTTGTAAAAAAGCTTTTGCATCGGGCCCACGAACAGCAAATACGCCTTCGTGAGTTAATGGGGTAAAACTTGCACAACCTGTCATGACTGTCTCACTTGTTAAATAATGCATAGGTCTATCATAGAGTGCTAATAGTCTCTTGTCAGCGTATGCCACTTTGTTAAATTTGCCTTATACTGAGTCTACTAATTTTTGGAGTGTGTCATGTCTATCGAAGTTGAAGTGAAACGTCTCTATTGGCACAGCCGTCGCGGCATGTGGGAACTTGATCAGTTGCTGGTGCCTTTTGTTGAAGAGCAGTACTTAAAGCTTGATGAGGCAGATCGTGAGCGTTACCGCATGCTACTGGATTGTGAAGACCAAGATATTTTTGGCTGGTGTATGTTGCGTGCTGAGCCTGAGAGTGAAGATTTAAAGCGTATCGTTGGATTGATTTTGGAATATGCAAAACCAAAGTAAGCAAAACTTCAGCTGTTTTTGGCAGCCTTCATTAAGGCTGTCGCAGGCAGTGTTATGTGTATTGTTGCTGGCGTGTGTGGCTGTGGTTCTAGCAGCCATTCCTTTAGTGGTTAAGCTTGTTGTTATTGTGCTGTTAAGCGTAAAAATCTACGCTCAGTTGCGTTGTATGCGTAATTATCAGCAGCCAGCATTGCGTTGTGGTGTTCGGCACAACTCAACAGGTTGGCAGCTATGGAGCCCTAAGCAGGGTTGGCGTTCAGTGCAGTTACGCACTGACAGTATGGCCATACCCGCACTGGTATTGTTGCGCTACAGATATCCCCATCAATGGTTTTACCGCAGCGCGCTGATTCCTTTTGACAGTGCGCCGCAGGACAGTCATCGCCGCCTGCGGGTGCGTCTTAAGTTCAGTCGTCAGCGCTGGCAGGCTGTAAAATAGTGTCTTGTATTGTATCGCTCAGTTCAGGGTAATCCAGAGTGTAATGCAAGCCGCGGCTTTCTTTACGCTGCATTGCTGAGCGAATAATTAAATCTGCCACTAAAGCTAGATTGCGCAGTTCAATTAAATCACGGCTGACGCGGTAATTGCTATAGAACTCATCAATCTCATCCAGTAGCAGGCGTACACGGTGCTGAGCGCGCAATAAGCGTTTATTGGTGCGTACAATGCCGACGTAGTCCCACATAAAACGTCTCAGTTCGTCCCAGTTGTGCGCGATAATTACATCTTCATCTGAATCGGTCACTAAGCTGGCATCCCACTTGGGCAGTGGTTCTGGCATCGAAATTTGCGTGTCTTGGCGGATGATATCGCTCGCTGCTGAGCGTGCATACACAAAACACTCAAGCAATGAGTTACTGGCCATACGGTTAGCACCATGCAAACCGGTAAAGCTGGTTTCACCAATGGCATATAAGTTACTGACATCAGTGTGGCCAAACTGATCCACTGCTACGCCACCGCAGGTGTAGTGTGCCGCAGGTACCACTGGGATCGGCTCTTTAGTGATATCGATACTAAAGGTGAGGCAGCGCTCATATACAGTCGGGAAGTGCTCTTGAATAAACTCAGCGGATTTATGGCTGATATCCAAATACACGCAATCAATACCCAGACGTTTCATTTCATGGTCAATTGCGCGCGCCACAATATCACGTGGGGCCAGTTCTTCACGGCTATCAAAGCGCGCCATAAAGCGCTCACCATTGGGCAGCTTAAGATGTGCGCCTTCACCGCGTAGGGCTTCGGTGATTAAAAAGTTTTTCGCTTGCGGATGATAGAGGCAGGTGGGGTGAAACTGATTGAACTCTAAGTTGCCCACGCTGCAGCCGGCACGCCATGCCATGGCTATACCGTCACCGCAGGCACTGTCTGGGTTACTGGTATATAAGTAGACTTTGGCTGCGCCACCGGTTGCGAGAACAGTAAAGCGCGCAGCGTAGGTGTCGACTTCACCTGTAGTGCGATTGAGTACATAAGCACCAAGGCAGGTATTGCCTTCACGGCCAATTTTTTTGGCAGTGATTAAATCCACCGCAACTTGCTGCTCAATCAGTTCGATATTGCTGCGCTGGCGCGCACGGGCTAATAACGTAGTAAAAATTGCCGCACCGGTTGCATCGGCCGCATGAATAATACGTCTATGGCTGTGGCCGCCTTCGCGGGTGAGGTGATAGTCGAAATGAGTTTCTGCTGCGCTGCTGGCATCGCTACGGGTGAAAGGAACGCCTTGCTCAATCAACCAATCAATTGAACTGCGGCTGTTTTCTACGGTAAAGCGCACGGCGTCTTCGTTGCATAAGCCTGCTCCAGCCACTAGCGTATCCTGTACGTGGGATTCAACTGTGTCGCTATCATCCAGTACGCCAGCAACACCACCTTGGGCCCAATAGGTTGAGCCGCTGGAGAGATCGCCTTTACTCAGTACAGCAATGCGTAAATGGCTGGGAAGGGTTAAGGCTGTGGTTAAACCCGCTGCACCGCTGCCGATAATCAGAACATCATATTGGTAAGATTGACTCATGATTTGAATCCACTACAAAGATGCGGCTCAGTATAGCGCTGGATGGCTTGGTAAAATACTGACAAATGAATGGAACTTTATGACTGCTTGATGGCTCAATAATGGCATACAACATTAAACGACACGTGATGAATCGAAACAGGTTAAAATTAAGTTAAAGCAGAGCACAACTGTGATAAGTCTTTTTATCGACACCAGGTGAGTGGCTGTACATGTTTAATGCGGAGAATAAAATATGGCGCACTATAAATGTGCTGTGATGTGGTTTGTTGGTGATAGCGCATGACCGCAGATGATGATCAGCAGTTGGTCAAGCGCGTTCAAAGTGGTGATAAGCGCGCTTTTGATTTATTGGTCTTAAAGTATCAGCATCGAATTTTAGGTTTGGTTGTGCGTTTTGTGCATGACCCACATGAAGCTCAAGATGTGACACAAGAAGCCTTTATTAAGGCCTATCGAGCTTTAGCCAATTTTCGAGGCGATAGCGCGTTTTATACGTGGCTGTATCGTATTGCCATTAATACGGCAAAAAACTATTTAGTGTCGCGTAATCGTCGTCCACCCAGCAGTGATGTTGATTCAGGTGATGCTGAGTTTTATGACGGCGATCATGCTCTCAAAGATATGGCATCCCCTGAACGCTTAATGCTAAGAGATGAAATAGATAAGACCGTGCAGCACAGTATTAAACAATTACCCGAAGATTTACGTTGTGCACTAACTTTACGTGAATTTGACGGTCTGAGTTATGAGGACATTGCAAACGTTATGCAGTGTCCGGTTGGTACAGTGCGTTCACGCATTTTTAGAGCGCGTGAGGCTGTTGATAAAGCCTTGCGGCCCCTGTTGCAAGACGCTTAATAATGCGAGAAACAAAGCTAAAAGAGGAATTTAATATGAGTCAAGACGTTCTTAAAGAGTCGCTCTCTGCTCTACTTGATAATGAGGCTGATGAACTGGAGTTGCGTCGTGTGCTCAATGCCAGTGAGTCACCCGAGGTACGTGAGACATGGTCTCGTTATCAAATTGCACGAGCAGCGATGCATAACGAGCTGCACACCGCTCAGATTGATTTATCAGCCGGTATTATGGCTGCAATTAATGCCGAACCAGTACCGCTCGTTGAGCCGCAAGAGACGCTTGAACAGCCGAAAAAATCGGCTAACTCAACTTGGATTACACGTGTTGCTGTAGCAGCCTCGGTGACCTTGGCTGTTTTAGGTGGCGTGCGCTTTTACAATCAAGATGTGATTCAACAGGATGTGCTAGTTGCACAAAGTGAGCAGCGCTTACCTGTAAATGCTCAGGCACAAGGTCCCGCGGTCTTGGCCAGTTATACAGCGCAGGGCGAAGAGGCTCCAATGACCCAAGCTGTATCTGGACAAAGTGCATGGTATGAGCAACGTCTGCCCAATTATCTGCGTCAGCATGCTCAGCAAACCAGTGTCAATAAAACTGAAAGCGGTCTGCCTTATGCGCGAGCTGCAAGTTTGGAAGGTCAATAACGAATGCGAGTTAAAGCTCTTTGTTCAGGTATTGTGCTAGGAATGGTGCTGGTTGGTAGCGCATTTGCTACGCAGTCACAGACGGCTGATCACTGGCTGCAACGCTTACAGAGCGCGCAAGGGGTGCACAATTATCAGGGTATCTTTGTTTATGAGCGCAAAGGTGCTTTTTCCACCCACCAAGTGTGGCGGCAAGTGAATGCACAGGGGCATTTACTTGAGCGTTTTTTGCAGCTAAATGGACCGGCGCATGAAGTGATGCGCACCAATCATCAAGTCACTTGCATGAGTGCGGCTGTTGCTAATGAGCTTGCTGCAGTTGATATTTGGCCGACGGGAATACAGCAAGTGCAGCAGTTACAAAAATGGTATGACATTCGCGTTTTAGGTGACTCACGAGTGGCCGATCACAGTGCGGCCATCTTACTCTTTACTCCGAAAGACCAGCACCGTTACGCTGTTGAGCTGCATCTTGATCACGACACAGCCATACCTTTAAAAACATTATTGCTCAACGAGCAGGGGCAGTTGCTTGAACGCTTGCAGTTTGTTCAATTTCAAGCAGGGCCAGCTGTACAGGCGCAAGGCTGGATGAGCCCAAGTCGTAATTGTATTCCCGTAGTGCAAGCTGAGAGTGTTGAAACAGTCAGTCCTGAGCTAAAAAACGACTTGAATATAGCCTGGATACCAGCAGGTTTTACTCTGTTAAAGAGTCGTTTTAAATCATCGCTTGATCAAACCGACGGTGTGCTCAGTCAAGTCTACTCCGACGGCTTAGCGCATTTTTCAGTGTTTTTTGAGTATATAAACGACCTTGAGATTGATGGAGGACGTCGCCAATTAGGTCCTACGGCCGTGGTGTCAAGAAAGGTTAGTTTAGAAAATAATCAGTTAATGGTTACTGTAGTGGGTGAAATCCCGCTGGGTAGCGCTGAGCGTATTGCTTTATCAGTGCATGCAGAGCAGGCGCGCTAGGATGATTGAAGAGTCAGGTGTAGTGATTGCTGTTGAGGCGGATGGTGTTTGGGTTGCGACCCAGCGTAAAACTACCTGTGGCAGTTGTGTGGCTAAAGCTGCCTGTGGCCAAGGTTTGCTGAACAGTTTGTCGGCGGATAAAAAGCCACATACCGTTAAAGTTCATTCTGATCTGCAGTTGCGTGCAGGCGATCAAGTGACTTTAGGCATCCCTGAAGACTCATTGATACGCGGCGCTTTCTTGGTGTATATGCTGCCTTTGCTTTTAATGTTTGCTGCTGCTTTGACAGTGAATACTTTAAGTGTCGCTGAGCCTTGGGTCATTTTTTCAGCGGCCTTGGGTTTTCTTGGTGGTGCTGTATGGGTGCGCTTATATAGTGCGCGTTATCTTGATAAAGCTGCGATGCAGCCGGTGGTAATCAAAGCACAGATTGCTGTACGGCCTGTGCTAGAAGTGTAATTTTAGTAATGGAGAGTAATATGTTGCAGAAAAAAACTTCGTTATGGCTCGGTGCGTGTATGACGCTGCTGGTGTTGGTTATGCCCGCTGCACAGGCACAGCTGCCTGATTTTACTGGTCTGGTTGAAGAGTCAGCACCGGCAGTGGTCAATATCAGTACCCGACAAACGACTCAGGCTGCGAACTCGCAGGGCGGATTTCATTCTCTGCCTGATTTAGAAGGTTTGCCTCCTATATTTCGTGAGTTTTTTGAGCGCAGTTTACCCATGCCGCGCACCCCGCAAGATCGGGGGCGGGGTCGTCAGCGCGAAGCACAATCGCTGGGTTCAGGTTTTATTATTTCCAATGATGGTTATATTCTGACCAATAACCATGTGATTGCTGACGCGGATGAAATTATTGTGCGTTTGGCGGACCGCAGTGAGTTACAGGCTAAGCTGGTCGGAACTGATCCGCGCACTGATGTGGCCTTATTAAAAGTTGAGGGTAAAAACTTACCTACAGTCAAATTGGGTCAATCAAAAGATTTAAAAGTAGGTGAGTGGGTCTTAGCCATTGGTTCTCCGTTTGGTTTTGATCACTCAGTCACTGCCGGTATTGTTTCGGCTAAAGGCCGTAACTTACCCAATGATAACTATGTGCCCTTTATTCAAACTGATGTAGCGATTAACCCAGGCAACTCAGGCGGCCCGTTGTTTAACCTGAAAGGTGAAGTGGTGGGTATTAACTCACAAATTTTTACTCGCTCAGGTGGCTTTATGGGTTTATCTTTTGCCATTCCACTGGAAGTTGCACTGGATGTGACTGAGCAACTTAAGCTGAGTGGTAAAGTTGATCGTGGTTGGTTGGGTGTAGTGATTCAGGAAGTTAATAAAGATTTGGCTGAATCCTTTGGGTTGGATAAACCAGCTGGCGCTTTAGTTGCACAAGTTTTAGAGAATGGCCCTGCTGATAAAGGCGGTCTGAAAGTAGGTGATGTGATTTTAACTATGAATGATCATCCTATAGTGATGTCTGCTGATCTACCGCACTTGGTGGGTTCAGTTAAGCCGGGTCAAACAGCAAAATTAGTGGTGATGCGTGAAGGCTCGCGTAAAACCTTAAAGGTTAAAGTGGGTGTATTGCCTAATGAAGGTGAGGAAATGGCGCTGGCAGATAGTAAAGCTGCGACCAGTCAAAGTAATCGCCTAGGTATAACAGTGACTGATTTAACCGCTGAGCAAAAGAAAGCTATTGATTTGCAAGGTGCAGTAGTGATTCAAGAAGTGCGTGATGGTGCTGCGGCTATGATTGGTTTGCGTCCAGGAGATGTGATTACTCACTTAAATAATCAGGCGATTGATTCAACTCAAACCTTTAGTAAAATAGCACAAGACTTACCGAGTAATCGTTCTATCTCGATGCGCGTATTGCGCCAAGGTCGTGCAAGCTTTATTACCTTTAAATTATCGAGTTAAGCTTGTTGTAGATAGATCAACCGGCTAAAAAAAGCGACTTACGAGTCGCTTTTTTTATTTTAATGGGCCTGAAGTCTTGGTTATTTCTGTGTAAAGTCATGGATAGATGACTTGAGCGCAACAAATCAGGTAAACTCTTGGACTATTTTCTGTTGGCAGTCGGCCGACGGACTGAATTGTAGAGTGATGCTTTGTGAGTGACTTGAGTCATATCCGTAATTTTTCCATTATTGCCCACATCGACCATGGTAAATCCACTTTGGCCGACCGCTTGATTCAAATCTGCGGTGGCTTGACCGAACGCGAAATGGCGTCTCAGGTGCTGGATTCTATGGATCTCGAGCGTGAACGGGGCATTACCATTAAAGCGCATAGCGTAACCTTGAGTTACACCGCCCGTGATGGCCGTGTCTATCAGCTTAACTTTATTGATACACCAGGCCACGTTGACTTCAGTTATGAAGTAAGTCGCTCTCTGGCCGCCTGTGAAGGCGCGTTGCTAGTGGTTGATGCCGGTCAAGGTGTAGAAGCACAATCGGTTGCCAACTGCTATACCGCGATTGAACAGGGTCTTGAAGTGATGCCCGTGCTGAATAAAATCGACTTACCGCAAGCTGATCCAGAGCGTGTGCAAGAAGAAATTGAGCATGTGATTGGTATTGATGCCACTGATGCTGTGACCTGTAGCGCGAAAACTGGCTTAGGTGTAGATGAAGTCCTTGAGCGTTTAGTTAAAGTGATTCCGCCACCTGTGGGTGAAATTGATGCGCCGCTGCAAGCGCTGATTATTGACTCATGGTTTGATAACTATTTAGGTATTGTCTCCTTAGTACGGGTTAAAAATGGCTGTATCAAAAAAGGTGACAAAGTTTTAGTTAAGTCAACCGGTCGCACTCACCAAGTCGATAGTGTGGGTGTCTTTAATCCTAAGCACACAGCGACAGAAAATCTGAAAGCCGGTGAAGTAGGCTTTATTATTGCTGGTATTAAAGATATTCAAGGCGCGCCAGTGGGTGATACTTTAACCCTCTCCAGCACCCCAGATGTTGATGTACTGCCAGGTTTCCAGCGCGTACAGCCACAAGTGTATGCCGGTTTATTTCCCGTCAGTTCCGATGACTTTGAAGATTTCCGCGATGCGCTAGAAAAGCTGACGTTGAACGATGCTGCGTTGCAGTACCAGCCTGAAAGCTCTGAGGCTTTGGGTTTTGGTTTTCGTATTGGTTTCCTGGGCATGTTACATATGGAAATCATTCAAGAACGTCTTGAGCGTGAATACGACTTGGATCTGATTACCACAGCACCAACGGTAATCTTTGAAGTTGTACTGAAAAATGGCGATATCATTTACGTGGATAACCCATCGCGTATGCCTGATCCATCGCTGATTGAAGAAATGCGTGAGCCGATTGTTAAGGCTACTATTTTAGTACCACAAGAACATTTGGGTAACGTAATTACTCTGTGTATTGAAAAACGCGGCGTACAAACGGATATGCACTTCTTGGGTAGCCAAGTTCAAGTGGTTTATGACTTGCCGATGAACGAAGTGGTTTTGGACTTCTTTGACCGTTTGAAATCAGTCAGTCGTGGTTATGCCTCCTTAGATTACAGCTTTGATCGTTATCAGGCGGCGCACTTGTCGCGTCTTGATGTATTAATTAATGGTGAGCGTGTGGATGCGTTAGCCTTAATTGTGCACCGTGACCAAGCTGCAGGTAAGGGCCGTTCCTTAGCCGAAAAGATGAAAGAGTTGATTCCGCGTCAAATGTACGATGTGGCAATTCAAGCGGCACTTGGTGGTCAAATTGTGGCGCGTACCTCAGTTAAGGCATTGCGTAAGAACGTTTTAGCCAAGTGCTATGGCGGTGACGTCAGTCGTAAGCGTAAACTGCTAGAGAAACAAAAAGCGGGTAAGAAAAGGATGAAGCAAGTGGGTAACGTGGAGATCCCACAAGAAGCCTTCCTTGCAGTACTCAGAGTGGATGATTAGCCCCATGACATTGAATTTCCCATTGATATTAGTTATTGCTGTTGCAGTAACAGGCCTTCTTACTTTACTTGATTTGGTGTATTTTGCGCCGCGTCGTCGCGCAGCGATTGCCTTGTATGAAAAAGAAGCGGTTGCGCAAAATTCTGAGGTGCGTGAGCGCTTAGAGAAAGAGCCGTTACTGATTGAGTATGGGAAATCATTCTTTCCAGTGTTAGCTGTGGTATTTGTTTTGCGCTCATTTATTGTTGAGCCCTTTCAAATTCCATCTGGCTCGATGATTCCAACACTGGAAGTGGGTGACTTTATTCTGGTGAATAAGTTTTCTTACGGTATTCGTTTGCCAGTGATCGATAAGAAAATTATCGAAGTCAGCGATCCTAAGCGTGGCGATGTAATGGTGTTTAAATACCCAGAAGACACCCGCATTAATTACATTAAGCGTGTCGTAGGTTTGCCCGGTGATGTGGTTACTTATACTTCTGATAAGCGTATTTTGGTCAATGGTAAAGCTATTGCCGAGCGTTTTTTAGGTGAAGAGCCGGGCAGTTTGGGTAGTGCAGGTTTGTATACTGAGATGCTTGGAGAGCAAGAGCACTTTATTCGTAAGGAAGCACGCCGTCGTATAGAGCCTGCGCGTGAGTGGTTTGTCCCTGCAGGTCATTATTTTATGATGGGCGATAACCGTGATAACTCAAAAGACAGCCGGTACTGGGATGACCCCAGCATACCTTTTGAATTACAAGGTATGGTTCCTGATGAGTATATTGTTGGTAAAGCCTTTGCAATTTGGCTGACGTGGGCTGATCCTAAGTTCAGTATTTTGCCCAGTTTCAGTCGAGTTGGTTTAATTCATTAAAGCAAATTCAGCATCACTTAAGAGAAAACGCTGCTATGCAGACTATTAAAAATCAGCGGGGCGTATCATCTTTTGGCATATTAGTGATTGTGTTGCTGATCGGTTTTTTTGTGACTACTGCATTTAAGCTGGTTCCGCATTATATTGATAATAAATCGCTAGAACAGGCCATCTTGCAGGTTGAGCGAGACGAAATGATGGGCGATAGAGTTGAAACTGTTGCTGATTTTTACGAGCATCTTGCTCAAGCTATTCATATCAACAGTATTGCTGATTTAGCAGTAGAAGACATTGTGCAAGTTGCACGTTTGGGTGATCAGTTTTTAGTACACTTGAAGTATGAAAAACGTGAGCCGCTTATTAAAAATATCGATTTGGTGATAACTTTTGACGAAGAATATAGTGTGCGTGCCCAGTGAGTGATCCATTACTGATTTTACAGAAAAGAATTGGCTACACCTTTAAAGATATGGAGCTGTTAACCTTGGCGTTAACACACCGTAGTTTTTCTGGGCGCAATAATGAGCGCTTGGAGTTTTTAGGTGATGCCATTCTGAACTTTGTCGCTGGCGAAAAATTGTTTTATCACTTTCCTGAGGCTAAAGAAGGCCAGCTCTCGCGTTTACGTTCGCGTTTAGTCAAAGGTGAAACTTTAGCGGTATTAGCTCGAGGTTTTGGTTTAGGTGAATACTTACGCTTAGGCTCAGGCGAATTGAAAAGTGGTGGATTTCGTCGTGACTCGATCTTAGCGGATACCACTGAAGCCATTATTGGTGCGATGTACCTTGATTCAGGTATGGAAGTGGCGCGTGAGCGAGTACTCGCTTGGCTTGAGCAGCACTTTTCTGAACTCACTTTAGTTGACACCAATAAAGATCCAAAAACCCGACTGCAAGAATTTTTACAATCACGCAGTCACGATCTACCACAGTATGAAGTGATAGATATTCAAGGCGAACCGCATTGCCGCACATTTCTTGTGGAATGCCAGGTGAGCTTACTTAATGAAAAAACCCGAGGTCAGGGTGCCAGTCGTCGTATTGCCGAACAAGTGGCAGCGTCTTTAGCACTGATCGCCTTGGGTATAGAGAGTAATCATCAGCATGACTGAACAAGCAACACGTT
>LFRM01349632.1_pt1 | contig 26405 bp, 23 predicted proteins | sample 618341 | NCBI WGS metagenome assembly LFRM01 (sample SAMN03654438, study PRJNA283298) | anaerobic digester metagenome | isolation source: pool of bioreactors CSTR01a, CSTR02a, and CSTR03a thermophilic anaerobic... | place: Denmark: Kgs. Lyngby | collected 2014-05-21 | reverse complement strand
TACGAAAAAGGAGAACCTGTTTATTGTATTTATGTTGCTATTGGTCAAAAAAGTAGTACTGTAGCTCAAACAGTTAAAATCCTTGAAGATAAAGGTGCTATGCCTTATACAGTTGTAATATCTGCTCCCGCTTCGGATCCTGCAGCATATAGATTATATGCTCCATATGCTGGTGCAGCAATAGGAGAATATTTTCGTGATACTGGTAGAGATGCATTGGTAGTGTATGATGACTTGTCTAAGCAAGCTGTATCATATAGAGAAGTATCTTTACTACTTCGTCGTCCTCCTGGACGTGAAGCTTATCCTGGAGATATATTTTATTTGCATTCTCGACTACTCGAACGTGCAGCAAAAATCATAAGAAATGATGAAGTAGCTAGACAAATGAATGATATCCCAGAAAGTATTAGAGATAAAGTAAAAGGTGGTGGGTCATTAACAGCTCTGCCAATTATAGAAACACAAGCAGGTGATGTTTCGGCTTATATTCCTACTAATGTAATTTCTATTACCGATGGACAAATATTCCTAGAGACAGATCTATTCAATGCTGGTGTACGCCCCGCTATTAACGTAGGAATATCAGTAAGTAGAGTTGGTGGTAATGCTCAATTAAAAGCTATGAAAAAAGTCGCTGGTACACTAAAAATAGACCAAGCTCAATATAGAGAACTAGAAGCTTTTACTAAATTTGGAAGCGATCTCGATGCTGCTACTATGGCAGTATTAGATAAAGGTGCTCGTAATGTAGAACTGCTAAAACAACCTCAATATTCTCCTATGCCAGTAGAGAAACAAATAGCAATAATGTTTGTAGGTACTCATGGCTTAATAAGAAATGTCCCTATTAATAAAGTTAGAAATTTTGAAGAAACTTACCTTCATAAATTAGAATCTTTACATCCTGAAATTTTAGAAACTTTAAAGCAAGGTGTTATTAATGAAGAAATAGAAAATAAATTGACTGACCTAGCTAAAGAAGTATCTAAACAATTTGAAGAAAAAAAATAAATTATGGCTACATTAAAAGCTATTAAAACACGTATTAAATCTATTGAGTCCACACAGCAGATAACTCAAGCAATGAAGCTAGTATCTGCAGCTAAACTTAGAAGAACACAAGATAGAATAATACATCTAAGAGAATATTCAAAAATATTAACTGATTTTCTACAATTGGTATTTGATGAAGATAATGCCTCTATCTCTACTTTTTTTAATGAACGTACTGAAGGTAAAATATTACTTGTAGCTTTTTCATCTAATAGAGGATTGTGTGGCACTTTTAATGCTAATGTCGTTAGAGAAGTTAATAATTATGTAAATAGCCTCTCAAACGAAGAAAGAAATAATTTGGAAATAATAACAATAGGGAAAAAAGTTTTTGATGGCATTAAGAAAAACAATTATCCAATAATAGCTAAATATGATGAACTGATAGATAAATTAGATTATGATATTATTAAAAATTTATCTGCTCAATGGGTAAAAGATTTCATAGAAATGAAATATAAAAAAATTGTTTTCATACATAACAAATTTAAAAATGCTGCTCAACAATATGTAAATAATTATCAATTTTTACCTTTAACATTGAAAAAAGAAAATAACGACAATGACTTATTTATTTTAGAACCCCCAAAAAATGAATTTGCTAAAATACTTTTACCTAAATATTTAAACACTATTGCTTACCAAATATTTCTAGATTCTTCTGTCAGTGAGCATGGAGCTAGAATGACGGCGATGAGTAAAGCCACTGATAACGCAAAAGAATTATTAAAGGATTTGAATTTACAATATAATAAAGCACGTCAAGACGCCATCACTAAAGAATTAATAGAAATAGCTAATGGTGTAGAAGCCCTTAAAGGATAATTGAATTTTTTTTTTGATTTATAAAAAATTATATGAGAGAGAGCATATTTGCAAATATGCTCTCTCTTTATTATGATAAAAATGTTTAACTTTTAATGTCATATTTTTTTCTTATAAACTTACATTTTTGTAATGATATATATTATTACAAAAATAGTTTAATAAAAAGTACCATGGTCGATTTTTGAACCTATTATAAAACAAAAAGATGAATATCAAAGTCGTTTTAGGGGTTTATAAATTAAAAAATATTGCCATGACATACAAAGTTTAACAAAACAATGTAACTTAATTTTAAACTCTTTGTTTAAGTATCGCCCATCTTATTATTCCTTCAAATATTAATAAAATAAAAGCTATAAATAGAGGTATATAATAAATATCTTTGTGAGATACAATAGTGCTATAATGAAATCTGGTTTTTTCTAATTGATCTATTTCTGCGAATATCTTTTTTAATGATTCATTATCTGTAGCTCTAAAATATTTGCCATCTGTACTTTGGGCTATATTTATTAATAAATCCTCATCTATCATTACATCTACATAGTCATATACTATTCTACCGAATGGATCTTGAAAAGGATAAGGAGCTTTACCTATAGTACCAATGCCAATAGCATAAATATGTATTCCCATATTTTGAGCAATTTCTGCCGCTGTTAATGGGTCTACATAACCTGCATTATTTACACCATCTGTTAATAGAATAATTACTTTACTATTAGCTTCACTTTTTTCTAATCTTGAAATAGCTATCATTAGGCCATCTCCTATGGCAGTACCATCTTCTATTATTCCAGTTTTTAGTTGTTTTAGTTGATATTTTAATATTTCATGGTCATATGTTATTGGGCAAGCCGTATATGCTGATCCACTAAATGCTACTAATCCTATTCTATCATTTGGTCTTTTATCTATAAATTCTACTGCTATATTTTTAGCTGCTTCCAATCTATTAGGTCTAAAGTCTTGAGCTAGCATACTTCCAGATATATCATTAGCTATCACTATATCTATACCTTCGTGATCTACTGATGAGGACACATTCTTTAATTGTGGCCTACTCATAGCAATTATTATGAATGTGAGTGCTAATAACCTAAGATATGGTAATAATTGGAATAAAATTATTCTAAAATTTTTTGTTTTTAATGGTAGAGCATTGATATGTGGCCAATTTATGTAATTATATTTTTTATAAGAACGTTTTTTTACATTCCACCACCACAATACTGGAATGATTAATAATAGTAATAGGACGTACGGATATTGTATTATTAGATTATTCATGTTGTTGATTCTTTAATTGCTCTTGTTCCCAAAGATATTGTGTAAATTTTTCACAAAATTCATAATCTCTAAATCTTTCTTCTATTGTAGGAGAATATTTTGCAAATTTTGCTAAATCAGATGTATTTAAAAAGATCTGTAAATTAGTTAATAAATCTTTTGCATTGCAGTATTTATGCATCTCTATGAATAGTTCAGATGAGAGCATTTCAAAGGCATTTATATTGTACAATCTAAATAAAAATCTACGTAATACATCGGTAAGTTTCGTATAATACTCTTTTGCATTCATTTGAGTAATACCATTATTATCTTTTAGTTGTTGTAATGATTGCTTAACTTCTTCTATTGGAGAAATGTATGGATTATATTTATATGCTTCAATTGACTTTTTCTTTTTTCTGTTTTTGTTAATTACAATTATGATGATAATTAAAATTATTATAGCTATAACTATCAAAAGCCATATCCACCATTTACTTTGTGAAGGTGGCTCTGCAATATCATAAATATCTTTTATTGGTTTAAAGGCTTGTGAAGTATCTATCGGCATAGGTATTACGTTTAAAGCTATGCTATCAATATTTAGTTTTGTTGTTTTTTGTTTATTCTTATACAAAATTTCAATATCAATTGGAGGTAATATAAATTTGCCTGAGTCAAATCCAGTAATAAATAATTGTTTCTCCCAAGTTTGTTCATTTATTTTAGACCAAGGTCTTTCTTTATATATATGTATTTTACTAGGAAGTTTTTTAGTAAATTTTGAGCTTATAGAATCTATTGCGTAGTTTAATGATTTAATATTGATTTTAATATTTGAAATTTCACCTAGATAAATAGTATCTTTCGGAATAGTAATTATTTGCTCTAATTCAATATTTTGTGCTTTTATAAAAGGAGAGGCATATAATAAAGCGATAAAAAGAAATATTTTTTTTAAAGTAAAATTTGATCTAGTCATAATGAATTATTAAAAAATTAAACTAATCTTTTTTCTCTTTTTTTAAATAGTGCTGTGAGTAATGGGATGTAGTCTATATGAGTATCTATAGTTAGGAAATCGATATTATGTTTTTTGCAAGTTTTTTCTAAATAGTTATGATGCACTTGATAAACATCCATCCATGCTTTTTGGAATTTTTTATCTCTGAGATCTACAGGGAAAAACTTATCAGATTCTGGATCATATGTTATTACGAAACCATTGTCTGGAGGAGTTATTTCTATGTTATCTACGATTTGAATGCAAATAAAATCATGTTTTCTATTAGTTATGCCCATAGCTAATTCATATTGAGTATCATAGAAATCTGATATTAAAAAAACTATACTACGTTTGGGTATTACATGATTTAGGTATTCTAATGCATTTTTAATATTTGTTTTTGAGCTTTTAGGTTCATAAGCTAATATTTCTCTGATAATAGCTAAAATATGAGAAAGTCCTTTTTTGGGAGGAATAAACTTTTCTATTATATCCGAGAATAGTATTACGCCAATGCGGTCATTATTTTTAAGTGCAGAGAAAGCTAATATGCCAGCAATTTCGGATATTAATTCATTTTTCATTTTGGCAGTACTGCCGAAAATCGTAGAGCGACTAACGTCAATCATAAAAATTAGTGTGAGCTCACGTTCTTCTTGATATACTTTGATGTAGGGGTGATTATGTCTAGCAGTTACATTCCATTCAATATCTCGTATATCATCACCATAAACATATTCTCTCAAATCGCTATAAGCCATCCCCTTGCCTTTAAAAGCACTTTGATATTGCCCTGCAAACATTTGATTAGATAGTTTACGAGCTGTTATGGATATATGTCTAACTTTTTTCCTTAAATCTTCTACTTTTATGCTCATGGCACTTCTATTACATTTAATATGTCTGCGATGAATTGATCTGAACTTATATTCTCTGCTTCAGCTTCATAAGTCATACCTATTCTATGACGTAACACGTCAAAAGCAATAGCTCTCACATCTTCTGGTATTACATATCCACGACGATGGATAAATGCATATGCTTTAGCTGCTAATGCCATATATATGCTAGCTCTGGGAGAGGCTCCGTAGCGTACCATATTTTTATATTGTGGTAATCTGTATGCATCTGGCTGTATAGTGGCATAATTGATATCTATAATGTAGTTACGAATTTTTTCATCCATATAAACATCTAGGACTAATTTTTGAGCATTTAATATTTGTTCTGAATTAGCTACAGCATTAATAGTAGGGAATTGTTCTTTTAGATTTAAGTCTATGATATATTTCAATTCATTTTTTTGCGGATAATCTACTATGACTTTCATCATGAAACGATCTACCTGTGCCTCTGGTAATGGGTATGTACCCTCTTGCTCGAGGGGATTTTCTGTAGCCATCACTATAAATGGATTAGGTAAAACATATGTCTCATTACCAATTGTTACTTGTCTTTCTTGCATTGCTTCTAATAATGCACTTTGCACTTTTGCTGGTGCTCTATTAATTTCATCTGCCAATATGAAATTAGCAAATATTGGACCTTGTCTTACCTGAAATTCCTCTGAACGTGGACTAAATATCATTGTACCGATTATGTCTGCTGGTAAAAGATCTGGTGTAAACTGTATCCGGCTAAATGATCCTTGAATAGCTGATGCTAAAGATTTGATACTTAAGGTTTTAGCCAATCCTGGTACTCCTTCTAAAAGTATATGCCCTTTTGTTAATAATGCCATTATTAAGCAATCTGTCATGTGTTTTTGCCCAATAATTACTTTGTTTAGCTCTATTTGTATCAAATCAATAAAGCTACTAGCTGATTCGATTTTTTGGTTTAGCGTAGCTATGTCAATTTCATTATCCATAATTAATTATTATAAAATTTATTTTTAATTACGAAATTAATGAATTTTTAGTATTTAAATCGATATTTAAAAATTAAGGTTATAGAATAAATAATTCTTTTGAATATTTCTGTGGCAACTAATTTTTGAGAGGGATAGTTTTGAGCATTTAAAAAATATAAAGGGTTGGGGAGAAGTGGAGAGGGGCTTTGTTATTTTTTTTAAAATGTTAAGAAATTTATATGCTAATATTAAAAAAATATATTATCTTTGCAATAAAAATTTTTTAATATGAAAAACATAGTATCAAACCTCCAAGAGCACCTCTCACAGGGCAAACAACTAAATTTAGAATTCCTCAATAATCTTTACAATAAGATGAAACTCCAAGGCAACGACGTTGTAGATTATCAACATCTGAAAGCTGAAAGCGTCTCTCCTCAATGCCCTAATTGCAAAAGCATCCATATTAAGAAAAATGGGCACCAACAAGGCCAACAAGTGTATAAATGCAAAAATTGTGGTAAAAACTTCCGTGAGACTACTGGCACCTTCGTCTATTACTTACACAAAAAAGAATTAATGCTTGACTACATTCGTCTGATGCTCGAAGGCAAAACCCTACGTCAATGTTCTAAAGAACTTCGTATTTCTCTACCTACCAGTTTCGAATGGCGACATCGCATTCTATCTGCTCTCAGAAGCTTCGAAAATAATGTAAACTTCTTTGGTATTATGGAAATAGATGAGCTAAAATTGAAATATTCAGAGAAAGGTCGCAGATACAAAACTTTAGAAGAATATCTACTGGCTCAAGAACTAAAAACTCATAATGTAGCTGTACTATCTATGATAGATAGAAGTGGCAATATGCTTTGTAAATTGACTGGTCTAGATAATGTAAAACGAGATCAAATAGATAAAATCTTATTAGCTAGAATATCAAAAAATGCTGTGATTTGCTCGCCAGATAATGAAGAATTTAAAAATTTGAAGACACAAAGCATAAAAGATAAAACTATAATTACTAAGAGGACAAAAAAGTATGGGCAGCATGGTTTATCGATAGTGAAGGATAAGGAAAATGATTTTGCTAGATGGATAAATTATACATTTAGAGGAGTGGCTACCAAGTATTTGCAGAGCTACATAATGTGGTATGTGGTGAAGCATAAATATTTATTGAACAGAGTGATAAATGATATAGGTAGAATGTTGAATTTAGCAGCGTCAGACTGGGAGGCGTGGTATGTATATATGAGGTTGAGATTAAAGCATAGGGAAAAGCTAACATAATTGTTTGTTCTCATTACCCCCTTTCCCCCCATTTTCAATTCCCTTACTATTATCCCCCCTACGCAACATTACATCTTCAAATTAATAAATCGTTTGAAAATACTTCCTAAAAGTATTACTTCTACCTGAGATTTAAATATTTATGTGTCTGTATTGATAATCTCCATTTAGAATTATTAAAAATGTATTTTATTATTTCAGGTAATAAATTTTTTGATTTGGACCATTCTGGTTGTAGAAATAAATAACATTCCTCTGACACTGATTTAGAACATTCTTCTGCAAAAGCGAAATCTTCCAAATCACTTATTATCACTTTTAACTCATTAGCGTTATTTAACCATTCGTTGTAAATGTATGAATGATTTTTTGGACTAACGCAAATCCAATCTATATTGTTTATCCATTGAGCTGTGGCTGCTGTCTCTATATGTATGTAATAACCATGAGCATGAAATAAATTAATTAATTGGTCTAAAGGGTATAAAATTGGTTCACCACCTGTCAGAACTATATGTTTAGTATCGTATTTCATGGCTCTTGTTAATAGTTCAGATGGAGATGTTAGGTTATTAATGTCAGGATTCCAAGATTCTTTACTATCACAAAACCAGCAGCTAAGATCACAGCCACCTAATCTAATAAAAAAAGAAGCTAAGCCAGTATGTAATCCTTCACCTTGTAAACTGTAAAATGTCTCTAATACTGGTAAATGATTACCATCTATATTTAAATTTTCTAATTTCATGATAAGATAAAAAAATTTTATTTAACTTGTTAATATTAAATTAAGTATAGGGCAAGTTTACTTTTTATGTTTTTCTATATATGGCATAGCCATTTTAAATCCGTCAATTAGCATATCATCGAGGCCTTTACTAGTAAAAGTGCCACCAGAGATGGCATCTACACCATGTATTTCTGGTATATTACTGTGTTTCACACCACCTTTAACAATAGCGATGCTAGTAAACTGATTATTTTCATCGAAGATTTTTTTTCCTTTAAATTGTTCTTGAAAAGGTAATCCAGATATTTCAGCTCCGAGACCTGGGGTTTCTCCTTTATGATCAAAAACTGTACCATGAATAGTATTTAAATCATTTTCTAAAGCTACATATCCCCATATAGCACCCCACAAACCCATACCATAAAAAGGAATAACGGTGAGTGTATCTTTTTCATTTTTAATTAGGTATATTGGCAAAATGTATGAATCACCTGCTTTAAATTTTTTCACTTCACCATTTATGTCAATATCAAAAGGCCTAATATTGCCTTTTAGACCATTATTATAATCAAATTCTGCTATTACTTCTCCTTTTTCATTAATAGCTATTTCTTTTATTAATAATTCTTTATATGTATCTTCAGCATTTTTTGCATCAAATTTTTGTCCAGATGCTCTAAGTATATAGCCTATTTTTTCATTTTTTTTATTTTTATCTTGTAAAGGTTTCAAAGCAGTAGCAGCTAAAGTCAATAATATGGCAACTATTGCTACCATTATTATTGAATATATGATTATATATCTATTTGTAAATTTAGCCATAATATTATGATTTAATTGTTTGAGATAATAAAGCCCTTTTTTTACGACGATTAATATTTTGTTGCACTACTAAATGATCTATTAATGGAGCAAAAACATTCATTAATAATATAGCAAGCATTGCGCCCTCGGGATATGCTGGATTGACAACTCGTATTAATATGCAAAATATACCAATTAATAAACCATAATAGATTTTGCCTGTTGGAGTTTGAGCAGAGGTTACTGGATCTGTAGCCATAAAAATTGCACCAAACAAAAAACCACCAATAAAAAAATGATAATAAAATGGAATTTGCATATATTCGTTAGCTCCCCATAGATTAAAAATTATTCCCATAGCAGCAGCACCTACTAATGCGCTAATCATAACTCTTAAATTAGCTACGCCTGTGAATATCAAGTAAATAGCTGCTAAAATTATTAATATTTTGGAGGTTTCTCCTATAGAGCCTGGAATGAATCCTAGGGACATTGTAAGTAAAGAAGGAGATTGAAAGAATTGATTTTGAGCAGCTAAAGCCAATGGTGTAGGTCCACTAATGACATCCAATCCTTTGCTTGCTACCCATATAGCATCACCAGTCATACTAGCAGGATATGCAAAAAATAAAAATGCTCTTGTTAGTAATGCTGGATTTAGAAAATTCATCCCTGTGCCACCAAATATTTCTTTACCAAAAATTACAGCAAAGATTGTTGCAACTGATAGCATCCATAATGGTATTGTAGGAGGTACTATTAATGCTATTAGCATACCTGTTACTAGAAAACCTTCATTCACTTGATGATGTCTTATTTGTGCTGAGGCAAATTCTACTGCAAGTCCACTAACATAACTTACTACTATTATTGGCAATACACGTAAAAATCCATACCAAAATATTCGCCAAAAACCAATTTCTTTAACTACTTGCCCCCATGCATCTATATCTAACCCTAATTGTAGTCTGAAATGCTGAAGTCCAACATTAAACATACCAAATAAAACAATTGGAGCTAATGCTATTAGTACATGTGTCATCAATCTTTTCAAATCTACGTAATCTCTTATGTGAGATCCTTTTTCAGTAACTTTATTTGGCACGAAAAAAAAGACTTCAAAAGCCTCAAAAGTGGAATGAAGAAAGTAAAGTTTACCTCCTTTTTCGAAATTTGGCTTTATTTTGTCTAAAAATGACCTTAACCAATTCATATCAATATTTATTTTTTTAATTATTAAGTAGTTTCTTTTATCATTAGGTCTATACCTTTTCTTACTATTTCTTGTAAATTGATTTTAGACACGCAAACATACTCTGGTAGTGCAAAGTCTTCTTCTACAATTTCGTAAATTCCGAGGTTTTCCATTTGTTCAATATTTTCGCTAAGTATAGCTTTTAGCAAATACACTGGATAGATATCAAAAGGAAAGTATTTATCATATTGATCGCTGAGGACAAAAGGTCGCTCTTCGCCGTGCATATTTGTATCTAAAACATATTTTTTCTTCTTACTTCTGATGAGCCAATTCATAATCATTCTAGAAGGACTATATTTTGTAAATTTAGGTGCTACCCATCCAAAGAAATCGTAATAATTTCCTTCTGGTATCACTGTAATCTGATTGTCATAATAGCTGAGAAATCCATCTAATCCTGCATTAGTGCCTGTCAATGCATTACCACTGATCACACGCACATTATTTTGTTTTAATCTATTATTAAGCAATGCTTGCATAGAAATGCCAGGTAATGTTGTAATATAGCCACGTTCAGTGAGCTCGCTTCCAGTTAGTACTATTTTTCTATGCAAATCTAATTTCCCATTTTGGAATAATCTACCAATAAAAATTACATCTTGTGGATATAAATACCAATAAATATCACCTTTATTTATTGGACTAATTCTAGAAATTTGTACACTTACATTACCTACAGGGTGTGGTCCTTCGAAATTATGTAATTCAGTATTTTTAATATTTTTGTAAAAGTCAGATTTATTGCGCGTGGAAGAAATATTTAAATAAATAGGTCCAGAAGTTAATTTTTTTATAATATCAATACCTTTTTGAAAATTTTCTTCTTCACCTTTGATTAAATAATCTGGATTTGGAGCTAATGGAGAACTATCAAAAGCAGAAATATAAATGGCTTTTGGCATATCTGATGGGTTAGCTATGATACCGTAGGGACGTTGCTTTATATTTACCCAAAGTCCTGATTCTAGTAAAAGTTTAATAATATTTTCTCTATCTAATGTAGTTGGAATATTAAAAATTTTATACTCTTGTGGAAATTTAGGTGTAATAATTATTTGTTTTAGTATTCTTTTTTCTCCTCTTATGATTGCAGTTACTTTACCACTTATAGGTGATGTAATGAAAATATTTTCATTTATTTTATTTTGAATTATTGGTTCTCCAGCTAATATATCATCTCCTTCTTGTACGAGTAGTCTAGGCGTTAAAAGTCTAAAATCTGGTGGTAAAATAGCATACTTATCACTTAAAATATCTGGTAAATCTTTTAATGGAGCTTCACCTTCTAAAGGAATATCCAGTCCCTTTTTTATTTTAAAATGTTCTTTCATTTTAATCTAAAATTTTCAATTTGCTAAATTATATAATTGTTTTAATATTTTTAAAAAAATAATAAAAATCATTTTTATTTTTATAAATTTGAAAAAAGAAAATTGCTAATATTTGAAAAAAAAGTATTAATTTAGCAAAAAAATTACATATGCAGAATAAAAGTATTTTAATTACATTTATCTTAATATTTATTACTGGGATGTTTGCCTTTGGGCAAAAAAATTTAGTACTAGAAGCAGATGAAAAATATGAATTAGGCCTGTATTATAGTGCTTCACAGTTATATTTAAAAGCGTATCCCAAAGTAGAGAACAAGTTAGAAAAAAATAGGATATTGTATAGAGTAGGTTTATGCTATTATTATATGGGAGATGCTAGAAAAGCATTATCATATTTTAATCGTGTTATTAGAGCACAATATCCTGATCCAGAAGTTTTTTGGTATACAGGTTTAGTAAATATGACATTAACAAATTATGAAGATGCTTTGGTTAATTTTGAACAATATAAGCAATTAGTGCCTAATGATACATTAGTTGATATAAAAATAGAATCATGTAAATTGTCAAAAGCTTGGATGGATAATCCTACTCTGCATGAGGTCATTAGAGAGAGGAAACTAAATTCCAAAAATCAAGATTTTGCTCCTGTGTGGGCAGATAAAAAATATAGATCTATAATATTTACTTCAAATAGAGAAGGTGTTGCTGGCAAGGGAGTAGATGAAGGGACAGGCTTACCATTTACTGATTTTTTCATTGCTGAAAAAGATAAAAAAGGCAATTGGTCAGCACCAGTAACAGCTGATGATCAAGGTGTTTTAAACACTCAGCATAATGAGGGAGTAGGTTGTTTCAATAGTAAATTTAACACTTTTTATTTTACCAAATGTAAAGTAGAAAAAAAGAAAATTTTGGGCTGTAATATCTATACCACTATGAAACGTGGTCGTACCTGGTCTGAGCCCGTATTAATACCTTTCACAACAGATTCTAGTGTTACAGTTGGTCATCCAGCTTTGTCTGATGATGAATTGATGATAATATTTTCTAGTAATATGCCGGGTGGTTTTGGTGGAAGAGACCTATGGATGGCTACAAAGACAAAGAAAAATCAAGATTTTGGCGAACCAGTTAATTTAGGTTCTGTAATTAATACTAGTGGCAATGAACTATTCCCTACTTTGAGATATGTTAATAATAAAGTATATTTATATTTCTCATCTGATGGTCATCCAGGTATGGGGGGATTAGATTTATATCGTTCAGAATATATTGATGGACAGTGGACAGCTCCTGAAAATCTACGATATCCTTTAAATTCTTCTCAAGATGATTTCCACATTATATTTGTAGATGATCCTACAACTCTACGTACTGAAGGAGCTAGAGAAATGGGATTTTTCTCCAGTAATAGAAACTTATCGTCAATGGATGACATTTATTCATTTAAATTACCTCCTATTTATTTTTCGATCAGTGGTATAGTATATGATGATAGTACAAAATTGCCAATATCTGGTGCAGCTATTAGGGTAGAAGGTTCTGATGGTAATATTTATATCGATACTACTGATGATAAAGGTTATTATATGTTTGATAAAACTCAAATTTTTGAAAATAATACTTATCAGATTTATGTTTCTAAAGAAGGTTATTTTAACGAAAAAGGTATTGAAACAACTGTAGGATTAGACCGAAGCAAAGATTTAGTTCATGATTTTTATCTAGCTCCTATACCTAAAAAACCTATAGTATTACCTGATATTTTATATGATTTCGATGATTGGCAACTAAAACCACAATATCAAGATAGCTTAAATGGATTAGTAGAAATTTTAAAAGATAATCCTAAAATTGTTATAGAGTTAGGCTCTCATACTGACTCTCGTGGATCTTTAGAATATAATGATAGTCTTTCATATAAACGTGCTAAGGCTGTAGTTGATTATCTGATATCTAAAGGAATAGAATCAGATAGAGTAATACCTAAAGGCTTTGGTGAGAGAGTGCCTAGAGTATTAGAAAGTGATAAAACTGTCATAATAAACAATAAAGAATATACTTTCCCAAAAGGAACTGTATTAACTGAAGAATACATAAATTCACTAAAAACAGAAGATGAACGCGAGGCTGCACATCAATTAAATAGACGAACTACTTTCCAAATTATTCGTGAAGATTATGTACCCACTGGTGAACAAAATAAACCTGTACAAATAGAAATTATTAAAGATATTAATGAATAAAATTTAAAAATAATTCTTTTGAAAAAGGAGGTAATTCATTTTACCTCCTTTTTTATGGTTCTATAACGTTTTGAGTAGGTAAATATTAAAAAAAGTAATTTTATATTTTATTAATTATTGGACAGTTGAATATTAACCACAAAGTTCTCAAAGAATGCACAAAGAACACAGAGAAAAAATGAAAGAAAATTATAAACTTTAATGCTATTTATTAAATAATGGCACTTTGTGAACTTTGTGTAATATCTTAGTGTCCTTTGTGGTAAAATAATTAACCCACAGTAAACGTTATAGAACCCTTTTTTATTTTGTTTATTTGTAATTTTGTAAAAAATATTTACTTATGAATAAAATCTACAATGCTTATGATAGATATGGAGCATCTAGCCAAAAACAAGATGTTTTTAATGCTATAAAAAATTTATCTCATGGCATATCTACAACTACTTTTTGCAATTTATTCCCTTCTCCTTTTGATAAACAATTAATCGCTCTGCATGCAGATGGAGCTGGTACTAAATCTGCTTTAGCATATATTTATTATAGAGAAACAGGTGATTTATCTGTATGGGAAAATTTAGCAATAGATGCCATAGTTATGAATACTGATGATATCTTATGCATTGGTAGCATTGGTCCATTTTACTTAACAAATATCATTGGGAGGAATAGAAATTTAATAAATCAAGATGTAATATCTGCTATAATACAAGGTTTTGAAAAATTCACAAATAAAATGTCTGAGTATAATATAGATATTATGCTTACCGGTGGAGAAACTGCTGACATTGGTGATTTGACTAAAACATTAACATTAGATGCTGTGGCTGCTTCATTTATTTCTGAAAATCATTATATAGATAATAAAAATATTCAAAATGGTGATGTGATAATAGGATTAGAATCTACTGGTCAAGCTCATTGGGAAGATATGCCTAATAGTGGTATTGGCAGCAATGGACTCACCCTGGCTAGACATACTTTATTAAATAATATTTATAAAAATCTGTATCCTGAATCTTTTGATAACAATACTGAAAATGATTTGATATATAATGGAAATTATTTATTAACTGATAAGTCTCCTATTGCTGGATTAGATATGGGCAAATTCATTCTGAGCCCTACTAAAACATACCTACCTATTATGAAAGAAATTTTCAAACATCATTTGAATGAAATTCATGGAGCTATACATTGTACTGGTGGCGGACAAATTAAAGTTAAAAGATTTATTAATAATTTGAGAATAATAAAAAATAATTTATTCACTGTTCCTGCATTGTTTGAAATGATTAAAACTTCAGCAAATATTGATTGGAGGCAAATGTATGAGATATTTAATATGGGACATCGCTTAGAATTGTATGTGCCAGCAGATCTAGCAAATGAAATTATAGCTATTAGTGAGAAATATAATGTGAAAGCCAAACAAATAGGCTATGTAGAAAATAATGATACTACCGAAATAGTTATTGACTCAGAACATGGTGTCTTTGTTTACAATTAAATCTTAATATTCATTTACTTTACACCTTCTATTTATTTTTGTTGAATTAGGCGTTTAATTAATAACTAATTTATTACTGGTTCATCCTCAGTAATAGCTATATTTCTTATAAGTATAATTGATTTTTAACTAAATTTCTACTTAATTTACTTTTCTTTGTCAACTACACAAAGAAAAGTAACGAAAGAAAGGTTTCCGCTCGGGAAATGATTTGATGGGTTTAAAATTTTAAAACCCTACAAAATCGTTTCTCTCCAACACGGCTTGCTTGTTTTATTACAAATCATTTCTCAATGCGGTATTGCTAGAGCTTACTAATTATTGTATAAGTATTCTTTTAATACAAAATGTTGAAAAATACTTTATTATCTAAACCCCTATTTCAAAACGAAAATTCCCAATTACCTATTTTTTTTTAACTTTGTGAAAAAAAATGAAAACCTCTGTCGAAATTAGTTATTATCCCCTATCTAACAATTATTTAGTCATTATAGAAAATTTCTTAAAGGCTCTCCGTTCTTACGAACAGATCAAAATCACTACCAATGGCATGAGTACTCAAATTTTTGGTGAATATGATATTGTAATGAATATTTTAACTAAAGAAATTAAAAATGCATTTTCTAATCCTGATTCTCTTTTTGTAATAAAAATCGCTAATGCTTGTCTAGATAGTTATACTCCTCCTATTGATTAAATTTAAAATTAATTTTGTTAAATTACATTTATTTGCATTGGATTGAGATAATAGCAGCTACTCTTGGTATTATTGCTATTTATTTCCAAATTAAAGTAAAACCATTCTATTGGGTTATCAGTTTAGTGGTTTCTTCTATGTACATTATAGTCTACTTTTCAGCTAAGTTATATGCAGACATGAGTATGCAATTTTATTATGTAGGCATGTCTATTTACGGATTATATGTTTGGCTTTCAGGTAATTATAGTAGTGATAAAAAGATAATTCACATTAGCAAAATAAAAGATTTAAAATCTTGGCTATTAATTGCTTTAATTTCTGCTTTGTCATTTTTTATAATTGGATACATTCTAAAAAATTTTACAGATAGTAATGTCCCCTGGTGGGATTCTTTCACTACTTCTTTAAGTTTCGTAGCTACTTGGATGCTTGCTAGAAAAAAAATAGAAAATTGGCTTATTTGGATTGTTGTGAATGCTACCAGTGTGGCTCTTTATATTTATAAACAATTATATCCTACTACTATTTTATTTATTATACTTACATTGTTAGCAATTGTAGGATATTTTCAATGGAAGCGTGAATTGAGAACTTTAGAAATGATTGAATGATTAAGGTATATTTAATGATGGATACTATCCGTTGCAATATAGGTTTTATTAATAAAAAAAATCTTTGATATTTAAATTTTATCTTATTTTCAACTTTGCAATCTATAATTTACTATAAATTTAAAAAGGGGCTAATAAATATTTTATCAGCCCCTTTTAAATTAAATTTTTATAATTATCAGCTTGTTGCTTTTTCTAATCTTTTCATTAAAGAAAAAATCAAAAGACCAGACAATGCACAAACACTTACAAATATTAACCATAATTGCCATAGTTCTACTCTCTCCCAGAAATAAGTACCAAGGAATAAAAGTTTATTGCCAACGGCTGTAGTTAATAACCAACCACCTTGCATTAAACCTTGGAATCTCTTAGGTGCCACTTTTGATACGAATGATAAGCCCATAGGACTTAAGAATAATTCAGCTACAGTCAATGTTAAGTATGTAGAAATTAACCAAAATGGGGTGACTCTATTGTAATCAGTAATACCTGATTGTGCTACATCACTTGGAGATGTTAAATTTGTCGAAGAGAATATCATAATGACATAGGCCAAAGCTGCTATAAACATTCCTATACCAATTTTTCTTGGAGTAGATGGTTCTTTACCTTTACTCCTAAGCCAGCTAAATAAACCATTTATAGGGAATGTTAATGCTACTATGAATAAAGGATTAAAAGATTGGAAAAGTTCAGGAGCTATAGGTACCATTTTACCAGCATTCATTTGATAAAAATAATAAGTTAAGTAACCAAAACCAATGAAAAATACTGCAGCAATTACTTTATTGAGTAATTTCTTTGAGGTAAATATCATTACTATACCAGAAATAGCTAAAATTATTGAAAATAGCGATTTCAAATCAAAGAATAATGCTGTGAAAGCCCCTACTTCTTTGGCAACATAATCACGTGCAAAAAGTGTAAGTGTTAATCCATTCTGATGGAAAGACATCCAGAAAAATATTACTACAAAAAATACTAATACTAAAGAAGTGATTTTTGGTTTTTCTTCTGGAGTAGCCGATAAGATTATATATGTAATGAAACCACCAAACAATGCAACTGCGAAACCTATATCAATGTTGCCCATTGCAAACCAAAATATTCCTAATAATACTACAAAAGATATGATAGCATAAATTAAATTTTTAATAGGAAATGAAGCTACTGGAGTAGTTTCTTTGTGCTCTTGAGCTTCTTTTGCTTTTTGCTCTTTTTGAATTTTCCTAGCATCTGGTAAGCTTTTTTGATAAAATAGAAAGACTAATAATGAAACTACCATAGCTAATGCAGCTATTCCAAAAGCATAATTATAACCTCTAGAAAACACATCTATATACTGATGGGCAAAAGCAGATAAATCTGCAACTGGAGCACTAGATACACTATTTGCAAGATCTTGGAATTTTGCTATATCTAAACTTTGTCCATCTAGGTATGCATGACACATTGAGGGAAGTGAAGCATCATGTAAGAAACCATTGATTTTTAAAAACCAATTTCTAATACCCGTAGCTGCAAAAGGTGCAAAAAAAGCACCAATATTAATTCCCATATAAAAAAGTAAATAACCAGTATCACGTAGAGACTCATACTTAGGATTATCATATAGCTGACCAACAATAGCTTGTAAATTACCTTTAAAAAGGCCATTGCCAAGAGCTATTATCATTAAACCAGTAATTGCTATTGCCAGGGTAGTCCCTGGAACAGTCATCATAACATAACCTAAAAGCATAACTATTAAACCAACTAATACAACTAACTTGTAACGTTTGGTAGAATCAGCTATTATACCGCCTACTAATGCTAAAGCATAAATAGCAAAATAGAACCAGCTATATATACTTCCTGCACTCTCCGCAGATAACCCAAATTTAGCTTGTAAAAATAAAACTAAAATGGCCATCATTGTATAAAAGCCAAATCGCTCTCCCATATTAGAGAAAAAAGCGATTACTAAACCTTTTGGATGATTTTTAAACATATATCTTGTTTTTTTGGTTTTTCTATAAATAAGGATTTTCCATTTTCACTATTTGTGCCATCATCTCAGCCTCTGTTACCACTCTTTCGCCTACATATGCTTTGCCTTTCATATTTACTATTCCCCTTCTAATAGGTGAAGTTAATTCTAAATAAAATACTACTGTATCGCCAGGTACTACTTTATGTCTAAACTTCACATCTTTGATAGAAAGAAAATAAGTAATATAATTCTCTGGATCAGGTAAATCAGATAATATTAGCATACCGCCTGTCTGAGCCATAGCTTCTACTAACAATACTCCTGGCATTACAGCTTCTTTGGGGAAATGTCCTAAAAAGTGAGCTTCATTATAAGTAACATTTTTTACTCCTATAATATAATTTTCTCCTTTTTCTATTATTTTATCCACTAATAAAAATGGATAACGATGTGGCATGAAACGTTTTATTGCTTCTATATCAAAAACAGGTTCTTTATTTAAATCTAAATGTGATACAGGCGTGCTTTTAGCTTCTTTTTTAATATGTTCTCTGATAAGTTTAGCAAACTCAACATTTGATCTATGTCCTGGCTTATTGGCAATCAAATGACCATTAAATCTATAACCAACAAGAGCTAAATCTCCTACAACATCTAATAATTTATGTCTAGCAGGCTCATTAGCAAAATAAAAACCGGTATTATTTAGAATCCCTTTATCTATAATATTTACATTATGAATATTGAAATATTCTTTAAAATAATTTAATTTTTCTTCAGGTAAATCTTTATCTACTATCACTACACCATTATTCAAGTCTCCACCTTTAATGAGTCCATTTTGGATTAATTCTTCTATCTCTGATAAAAACACAAAAGTTCTAGAACGAGAAATTTCTTGTTCGAAATCTTTCATATCATTCAATACAGCATATTGCGGAGGCAAAACATCTCTATTATAATCTATCATTATAGTTAATTTATAGGTATCATGAGGCATCAACCAATATTCTGAATCTTTTTCTTTATCATAAAATGATAAGCTTGATGTTATATTATAATATTTTCGTTCTGCATTTTGCTCAATTATTTCAGATTGTTTTTTAATAGCATCAATAAAGCCATATGAATTACCTTCTAGAATAGGTACTTCTTCATTATCCATTTCTATCAAAACATTATCTATATCTAGTGCCATTAAAGCAGCTAACAAATGTTCTACTGTACGGATAGTAACACCATTATTAGTGAGAGTAGTACCACGTAAAGTATTTAAAGCATAATCTGCTAATGCTTTTATTGTATTATTATTTTCTATATCTATCCTTTTAAAAACTATACCACTATTTTCAGTATTAGGTTTAAGTGATAAATGTACATTTTTACCAATATGTACACCTTTCCCTTCTATAGTAACTTCATTTTTTAGGGTTTTTTGTTTTATCATTTTTATAATTTTTTGTTATGAGGTTATCTAAATTATAAACTTTATTTCTAATCTCAGCTAATTCTTTAAAAGCAATAAAATTTCTTTTAAATAATTTAGCATCCATTGCTGGTGATCCCATTAGCAGTTCATTATCACCCACACTACTAGCTACTCCAGACTGTGCAGCTACTTGATTATTATTTTTTATATTTATATGTCCAGCTATACCCACTTGACCGCCAAACATATTATGATCGCCAATTTTTGTAGAACCTGCTATACCGCATTGTGCAGCCATTGCATTGTTTTTGCCTACTTCTACATTATGAGCTATATGAATTAAATTATCTAATTTAGTACCTTGCTTGATTAGTGTAGATCCCACAGTAGATCTATCTATTGTTACATTAGCTCCTATTTCTACATTATTTTCTATTACTACATTACCAATTTGTGGTATTTTTTGATAAGTATTATCGTTCATCGGTAAAAAGCCAAAACCATCAGAGCCTATAACAGTGCCAGAATGTATTATACAATTATCTCCTACCCTACAATCATCTAATATTACTACTTGTGGATATATTAAACAATTTTTTCCAATGTGTACATTTTCACCTATATATACTTGCTCTCTTATAATAGTCTCATCACCTACTGTAGCATTATCATTTACAATACTATAGTGTCCTATAGATACTCCCTTGCCTATTTTGGCTTCTTTACTAATATATGCTAATTCTGAGATTCCATTTTTTCTATTTTTTCTTTTTTCAGAGTCTATAACATTTAAGAGTTTTAGAAAAGAAAAATATGGATTTTCTACTCGGATAAGTGTAGTTTCTACAGGCTCACTCAAGACTACATCTTTAGAAACTATTAAAGTCGTAGCTTTAGTATTATAAATAAATTTATCAAATTTAGAATCAAAAATAAAAGCTAGCTCACCATTTTGTGCATTTTCTATTCTATTAATATTATAAACCTCTAACGCCCCATCACCCTCTATCTCTCCATCAAGTAATTTTGCTAATTCATTAACTGATAGTTTCATATGTAGTGAAAATTAAAAATTAAATTTGTTTATTTTGCATTTGAACATTTGCTACTGGATTTATTATATAATGATAAATAGTAAATATGACAGCTGAGAATAATAAAGTGCCTACAACCTCATATCTGAAAAATGGAATTGCCAAAGTATAGCAATTTATCAATCCTTGCCAACTATAGCTGTACCACCCACCCAGCCATACACCAAAATTAGAAAGTAAAAAAAATGTAACTGAGGCTGTGAGAGAAGAGATAAATACATTAGAGATTTTAAGTTTTTTAATCATCTTAGCTCCTAATAGTGCTATAATTACAAAACTCAAATATATAAATACCATAACTATCGGATCATATAATCCAATAATTAGATCGCTTATAAACAAAGTAATTATCGGAAAAGCTATCGCCCATTTTTTATTTTTGAAAACATAACCACTAAATAATGCCAAAGCTGCTATTGGCGTAAAATTGGGAATAAAATTAAAAAAACGATACGCTACTACTAATACTATCACTAAACACAATAATAAAAAATGTAAAATATTATTTTTTCTCATATTTTTTTTGCAAACTTATAAAAAAATTTTTATTTATAAACAATTATATTTTTAATATTATTAAAAATATAAAAACAATAAATATTTGTATTGTTTTCATACCATTTGTTAAAGTCATTTATATTGTGAAAAAACAGCAAATTCCTTTTAGCTGTATAACTTACATAAACAAGCTCATTTATGTTTTGATTATCTGCTATAATATAAACACAAATATCTGTAGGTTTAGCTCCAGTCTTTAAAATATTAGCTTGTTTATCTAAATTAGCTTGGTAGGTATCATATTTATAAAAGCCTGCATATTTATGCAAACCCCATAGCATCGTGATTACAAAAATAATCATATAGCCTAGATGGATCCATTTTTTATTATCAATAAATAAGTATTTTTCGCAAACAAATATCGTAGCTAAAGTGATAAATAACACAAATTTTGCCATATAAACATAGTGAGTAAGTACAGCAGAAAAAACAATAATAGAAAATATTAATATTGGCAAGAACACCCATTTAATTATAAATTGCCAGGTAGTATCATTTTTGAATATTTTAGCTTTATGTATAATTGGTAAAATTATCAATATAAATAGACTGCCTGTGCCCTCTAAAACATTCCAAATACTTTGAAAAAATAATCGGAAAAATTCATTGATAGCTGCCCACAAGCCATCTATATTCAAAATATTAGAAAAAATACCTATTCTATCTATATACCTCATCCATATAGAATTAATAAAAGGCTTCAATCCACCGATGCTACTATATTGTATTACAATCATTAAATAAGCAATAATTGTCAAATTACTCACTAATATTGCTTCATTTTTATTCTTTTGTTTAATATTATAAAATATGTAAAAAATAGCATAAATCAATGCCATCCAATCTATTAATAAATAACAGAAAAACAATATTTTATGCAATAAAAAATATAATTTATTATCAGGAAATTTAATAATCAATAAATGAAAAACTAAAACCCATATAAAAAATACTAATCCTATAGTTTCAGCAAAATGATAATAGGTAAAACTAAATAATATTAATGGATGAAAAGTATATATTAATGTACCAATAATAATAGAAATATTTTTTTGAAAAAGTAAATTTAGTAATATCATCATACCTATTATAGAAAGGATAAAATAAATGAAAAGTATTTTTTGTAAATTTAAATTATTAATAGGTAAATGGAATAATTTTAATATAGAATAGGAAAGTAAAAAACTACCAGATGGATGAGATAAATAATAATTATTCCCTTGGCTATCAAATACTCGTGGATAAATATCTACAAACTTATCACCTGGATTACTGTAGCTGATCACTGGTGCAAAATAATAATTTTTTGCACCCTCATTATCCCATTGCTCAAAAGTAATAGATGAAAAAAGATGTGCTATATTGCGATAATCTGTTTTTTTAGTCCATCGCGATGAAGTGATAGATAAAAGAACAAAGACTAAAAAAATAAAAAAACAAGTTAAAAAAAGAAATCTCTTATTCTTCTTTTTTATTATTTTTAGATTTTTCATAATGTTTAAGTGGTATAGAGGCAGAAGATGCTATATTTAATAATCTACCAACATCTGCATTTACATTGCCACTCAAATAATTATTTTTGAGGACATAAAACTTTAAATAGCCTTGCAAATATTTAGGAGAAATATTTCTATATTGAGCTAACATTTTTTTTAAATTATCTTTTTCATTTTTAACAACTTTAAGATGATAAATATCGGTTTTCACTTTTTCATCTTTGATAACTATAGTTTTTTTAATATCATATTTCTTAATATCTCTAAACTCTTTAGTGTTTTACACACAACATACTGTTAATAAATCAATTTTATTTATTTTGCTTTAGAATAAACTCATCAGTTTCTATAATGCTATAAATTTTTATATTTTCATTCAAAGATTCTAAAGCAGAGAGAATTTTATGTCTCCAATTAAAGCTTGTTGGCAGACTTATGCCAACCTCGCTAGCACATGCTCTTAAGCTTTTACCCTCAAGCATACAACGAAGGTAGTCGAGCATTAATTCTTTTTTGTGAAGGTAATAGACGAGGGTGCCAGTAGTCTCTCTGAAGTTTTTACCGCAATTTTTGCATTTATATATTTGTTGACCATGTTGGTGCCCATTTTTCTTAATATGGATGCTTTTGCAATTGGGACATTTTTGAGAGACGCTTTGAGTTTTTAAATCTTGGCAATCTACTGCATTAGCTCCATCTGTCATGAGCATTTTATATAGCTTATCAATAAACTCTCTTCTACGCTCTTCAGATAATGAATTAAAATATTTTACATAATTAAATAAATCTGACATATTTTATTATTTGTACAAAATTAATGATAAATATTTTAAAAGGTTAATATTCTCAAAGATAGCAAATAAAATTATTGAATTAGAAGTTTAATTAATAAGTAAATTATTAATTATATCTATCTGTTATTAAGGACTTAACATACTCAAGTAAAATTTGTTTAAATTAAGTAATGATATTTATTTATTGATTTTATCATATTTAAATTCTTTATTTATGAGCATTTTATAGAAATAATTTCTAAAATTTTAATTTTTAATTATTTTCTATATAATCTATAATACAAAAAGTATTAATAGTAATTTATTTAAATTCATATATCATTACTTTATTTAAACATTTATTAAAATGAAAAATTTTTATTTATTTAATCGTTTAATTAATAATTAAAATATTTCTGGTTCATTGATGGTAATAACTATATTTCATAAGAGTGTATTTTGTTTTAATAATAGCTCTGATAATTTTTAATGAATCTGATCTAAGGGTCAGGGTTAATGGGGCATATGGTAATATATTATTACAATTGATTTATATTATATTCATCATTGTTCCAATTCTTTGGATTGTCCATAATATAACAAGAATGCGTGATAAATCATCGGTATCGCGGATGATGTGTTCGTAATAATTGCGTTGCCATACATTAAATATATCTGTATTTTCACGAAAATATTTGGTTACACCAATTTTATAACCACGCACAATGGCACCTATCGTTTTTGATGGTGAACGAAAAATATTTTTTTCATTTTGTATACAATCAATATGCCATGACATGATTTGGCATTATTACATGTTCATCCAATTGCGTATTTGGATAATGTTTGGGAATTGCTTCCCAAAATTCATTTGCAATTTTACCATGTTCATTTAAAATCATTTCATTATTTTTGATTTCACCAAATAAATTTTTCCTATTATATGTACAAATTGTTATATAATATGCTCCCTCTTGAGAATAATCATATCCAGGTAATCGTATCGAATGTCGATGATAATTTGTATTTGATGCATTCACAATTTTATATGAGATTTATAAACAAAATTTTTCATCCTACAAAAAATTTGGTCAAAGTTAAGATAATATTTTTTTATGACTATAATGAAAAATAAGGTTCTATAACATTTATTGTGGTTAAATTATTTAGGTTAATATTTAACTGTCCAATTTTTTTTTATTAATCCACAAATGCACACAAATTAGCACAAATAAAAAATCAAGGTTGACTAGTTTAAAAGTTTAAGAATAATGAGCGATAGATTAAAGTTTTTATAAGTTAATAAGTGAAAAAACTAAGCTTTTCCCATACAAAACATTATAGAACTATAAAATTTAAATAAAAAAGGCGAATCAAAGATTCGCCTTTTTTATTTAGTTGAGATTTATTGTTATTTAGTTATTACTATTCTAAAGTTATTAACAGTATTATCAGGAGTGATAACCTTTAATAAGAAATTACCACTTAGATTTGAAACATTTATCGTCAATTTACTATCGTCCATTTTGTAGCTATTTACTAATTGACCGAGCATATCATAGAGATATACTTCTGCTCCGTCATTATTAATAAGTTCTACAATTACCTTATCAGTGGCTGGGACTGGATAAACTATTGCATTAGATAAAACATTATCTGCTATAGAAGTTACTGTTACTTGTTCAGATATAAACTCACAGTCATATTCATCTGTGAATACAACATAGTAGCATTCTCCAATAGTTGGATTAGTATAAATAGCTCCAGTAACTCCAGGTATTTCCTCATCATCGCAAGTATACCAAGTATAACTGCCACTTACGATAGGATCTATTGTAGCTTCTAAACCATTTTCAGTTTCAGCTAAACTAACTGTTACATTAGAAATAGTAACCACAATATCATCAGTAGCTGAGCAATCATATTCATTAGTAACAGTTACAGAATATGTACCACTCATACCTACTATCATTGTTTGGCTACTACTCAAAGGAGGATTCCATTGATATGAGCTAAATCCAGAGCCAGCATCTAAAGTAACTGTGCCACCACATTGTATAATATCTTCTCCTAAATCTACTGTAGGTGATGGATTAACTGTGATGTCTATGTTAGCTGTACTTTCGCAACCAGCGGGTGTAGTAGCTGTAACTGTATAAGTAGTATTAGTAGTAGGATATTGTGTAATAATCGCATCTGTCAGGCCATTATCCCATAAATATGTGGTACCAGTAACATCTGAGCTAGCCGTCAAAGTAACTGATTGTCCACTACAAATTGTTGTATTATCAGCGGTAATCATTATCAGTGGTAATGGATTAACAATAACAGTTATCTCAGCAGTATTTTCGCAACCATTATCATCTGTACCTGTAACTACATAGGTTGTGGTTTCATCAGGTGTTACAGTAAATGATTCTGTTGTCTCACCATTATCCCATTCATAAGTTATAGCTCCACTAGCACTTATTGTAGTAGATTCACCAATACATACTTCATTCGGTATCGCTGTAGCTTGAACATCAGGTAATGGATTTACGGTTACTGATACTGTAGCAGTATTTTCGCAGCCACTACCAT
>LFRM01225270.1_pt3 | contig 26451 bp, 19 predicted proteins | sample 618341 | NCBI WGS metagenome assembly LFRM01 (sample SAMN03654438, study PRJNA283298) | anaerobic digester metagenome | isolation source: pool of bioreactors CSTR01a, CSTR02a, and CSTR03a thermophilic anaerobic... | place: Denmark: Kgs. Lyngby | collected 2014-05-21 | reverse complement strand
TTTCTGTTAAAAAGCTTGTTAAATTGCCTACTCTATGTTGAAAGGTGGGCAATTTATGGAATCAATGTATTCAACAAGAAATAAAATTGTTAGATACAAGCTTGAAGAAGATACAGTACTTTTAAAAAGAAGTGGTCTCACACATCAGCAAATAGCAGATGAGCTTAATATGAGCGGGAAGATTCCTAACAATGATCTGGTCACACGTGATGATGTTGATCGATTTATGAAGCGTGTTCCTGCTGTTCAAAAAGCTTTAGTCAAAGAGAGTAAAGCCAGATTAGTTGAAGTTGTTAATACCAACTTTGACATTATCCATGAGCTAAGCTCTTTATTTTCACGTACAAAGAATCTTTTAGATGCAATGGAAGAAAAAGCAGAACAGTCTGGCAAGCTCGTAGGAGCTATGTCTTTTAAAGCTATCTCTTCAGAAATGCGTGAAATGCTTCGTCATATGACAGATATTCAAAAAGAAATTAATGATTATGAGAATATTCGTAAGTTTATGGAGATTGTATTGCAGGTTCTTCAAGAAGAATGTCCCGCCCAAATTCCAAAAATTGCTGAGAGATTGAGAATAATGAAGGGAACTCAATGGTTCGCCAATATAATAGGAAAAGGCTAACCGTCAGGAGGTTTTTACTATGACTGATCATAATGAACAATGGTATTCCAACAAAGATTTATTTGAGATGTTACAGGCTTTAAAAGAAGACTTACACCAAACTAGGCTGGATTTGCGGAGATATAATGATCTCCGAGGGGCGGTAGCTGAATTGCAGAAAGCTCAAATAGCACAAGCTGAAACGTGTAAGAAACATCTTTACGATCCTGAAGGGATTACGAGTACATTACGCACAGAGATAATCTCTTTGAAAGATCGTGTAGATGAGTATGATAACAAAATTAAAGGTAGAAAATCCGTGGAAGAAGGATTTATCAGGTGGGGTGGGTGGATCTTTGGTTTAGTTGGTCTGATTATATCAATAATTAAAATACTTACATCGTGAGGTTGATAGTATCTTAGAAGTTGCTAATTTATTCGATGATTTTTTGGATTTGGTTGAAGAGAGTATCGGTAGCGGCGGGATGTGGAGAGAATATCCCGTTGATTTGCTTACTTTTTTTAAGTCTGAAAAGTTTCTAAACGAAACTCCTTATGAGGGAAAACAAACAGAGCTTCTTGAGACACTAAACAAAATAATATGGTGGAAGTTAACCGGTAACGAAAAGTACTGTGAGGAAGATCTTAGAGGAGTATTAGAAGCTATAATCCTTTTTGGCAAGGGGTCCGGAAAAGATTTCCTTATCTCTGGCTTTATGGCTTATATGGCTTATTTGCTGTGTTGTATGAGTGATCCTCACGAGTTTTTCAGTTTTGGTAAGGATGAGCCTATTGACCTTATTAATGTAGCTATTAATTCAAACCAGGCAAATGAGGTCTTTTTTAAAAAATTAAAAGCCCGCCTCCGTAATTGCTCATGGTTTAAAGAAGTAAAGCATCGACAGCCTACTGCTTATAATGAGTTTCAGGTTATGAGAAATAAAATCAGGTTTTATAAAAATATTACCTGTCACTCTGCTCATTCCGAAGCTGAGGCATATGAAGGATTTAACCCGTTAATAGTGATCTTTGACGAATATGGAGGATATGCTCCTGAAAATGCAAAGAATGGGTACGATATATTAAAAACATCGGCTTCAACACGATACGGTACAAAGTACCTATTAATATTTATATCATATCCAAGAAGCGAAAATTGTCCCATGTACACTAAATATAAGGAAGCTTTAAAAGATACTTCGGGTACGATGTGGCATATTACTGGTGCTACGTGGGAAGTAAATCTTAAAGTTAAGAGAGAAGACATTGAAAAACAATATGAAGATGATCCTGAAACTATGGAAATGATGATTGAGTGTAAACCCCCCTCTCATTCGGAAGGGTTGTTTAAATTTCCTGAAAGAATTGATGAAGTTATTATGTGGGGAAGGCACGCTCAGAATCAAGACCTTGTTATAGAAGAAATAGTAACAAAAAGAACCCTTGCTAATGGAGAAGAGAAGTATTTTATAGGTTTACAACTTCATAATTTACGTCTTGATCCTCAATATACATACTACTTGGGTGGGGACTGTGGTGTTACAGAAGATAGTTATGTGCTTTGTTTAGGACATGGAGAGCCAGTAGAAGCGCAAGTAGTTGAAAACGGAGAGGTTATAACTAAATGGATAAATAAACCGATTGAAGATCTTATACTTGAGTGGCGGCCTAATAAAAAGGAACGTTTACCAGTTGACCTTTTGAATGTTGCAGATATAATAGAGCAAATCTGTCAGCAAGTTTATGTGAAAAAAGCATTGTTTGATAAGTTTAATTCTGCTGAAACTGTTCAGCGATTAATTAGTTATGGTGTGGATGCAGAGGATAGAGCTTTTTCAAATCCTTTTCAGTTAAAGATTTATCAAAATGGCAAATCCTTAATATATGGCGGAAATGTACAATTGTTGGACTACAAACCAAAAAATCCAAAAATATGTTCTCCTAACGAGGAGCTAAAAGCTGTTAAGCTCATCAATGGCAATAAGATTGATCATGATAATAAGATAGGGGACAAGCTTGTAGGAAAAGACTTTTCGGATGCTCGTATGAGTTTTATATGGTTATGTAGTTCTGATCCGCCGGATAGTGTAAAGAATTTTTCTATGCCAGTAATAATGGGTGCACAAAGGGGGATTAGATAATGAGTTGGTTTGTAGAAGCGCAAAGGATGAAAAGTGGTGGACTATCGTATCGTGAGATTTCTGAAAGATTGGGCATAAGTTATAACACGGTTAAGTGTAGGTTTCTCAGAGCCTCAAAAAAGCAGCAAGTGAGTGGGCGGGAAGAAATAGTTCCCGAAGTAGTAGAATATGAAGATTATTATGTAATAAGTTCAAAGACAAGATCGATAGAATTAAAAAAATCAGTACTTAAGGAAATTAAAGCATTATATTGTGGCACAGATTATCTTACTATAAATCAAATATGTAGAAAGCTCAACATTCCACGAAGAGATTTTATGCTCATAAAAAATGCTTTTGGAATTACGCATGATGATGTACCCTACACTGATGAAGAAATACTTAATGGTGATCTGGATGACCTGGTTAAAGATACTCTTGAAAAGCGAAAAGAACAGTATTTTTTAAAGCTACAGGAAGCTGAAATTAAACAGTTAAAGAAAGAAGTAGAAAAATACAGAAAAAAAGAGTACTTTATTGAGTTAATACACGATCTTACGGAAGAATTCCTACATGATTTTTCAAATACTTATAGTTTTTCACGTCCCCCTACTCCTATTCATGCTGATTCGACAAAAATGCTTGAAGTTCCTATAGTGGACTTACACTTAGGAAAACTTGCATGGGCTCCCGAGACTGGAGAGGATTATGATCATAAAATTGCTCAAAAACGATTTTTGAGTGTAATCTATGACGTTGTTGAAAGAACATCGCACTTAAAATTTGAAAAAGTGCTGTTTCCAGTAGGAAATGACTTTTTTAATTTTGATACCATAACCGGAACAACTACTTCAGGAACTCTTCAAAATAATGATTTACGCTGGCAAAAGCTTTTCACCAAAGGGCTTGAACTTTTAATCAAGGCTATAGATTTACTTAATACGATTGCTCCTGTTCACGTCTTTTGTGTTCCTGGAAATCACGACAAAATGATTAGTTTCTATGCGGTCTGTAGTTTAAATTGTTGGTACAGGACGGTAGATACGGTTACTGTTGACACTAATCCAATGTCCAGAAAGTATATAGAATTCGGTAAATGTCTTATAGGCTATACCCACATGGACAAAGAAAAGAAGCGTATTGAAGGAAACATGCAAATTGAAGCGGCTGAGGCATGGGGGAGGACTAAGTACCGAGAATGGCATGGTGCTCATTTACATAGTGAACAGGTCAAAGAGGTTCATGGGATAAAGATACGAAATCTCTCCTCTTTAACTGGTACTGATGCATGGCATTTTGAAAGTGGCTACGTGGGAGCATTGGCTGTAAGCCAGTCTTTTATATGGGATAAAGAAAAAGGATTAACAGACATACTGTATTCGACTGTTACTTAAAAAAATTAGTTGTCTATTCTAAATAGAAGGCAGGGTTTGTCAATGGCACTTTTTGATAAAGTAAGAAACTTTATAAAGAATAGAATCACAATAAATACATATGCCCGTAACACTACAGATAATCGAGAACCTCCTGCTCCTGATCTTGGTGGCACTAGGAAATCTTTGTCTTCTAATGAGATTGGCGGGGGTTTATTTGGAGCACTCCCAAAGAGAACAAGATCTGAATTAGGCTTAGATGATAGAAGACTTAGAACATATGATGTTTTTGAGTTAATTGATATCCTTACCGATGCTCATCCTGATCTATCTTATGCTTTGTGGAACTTTTTACGTCTCGGGAACAGTGGTTTTAGCTATTCTGTAAAAAAAGTTGGCTCTGATAAAGATTACCCACAGGGGAAACGTGAGATAGATGAGTTTTTCGCAAAGTTAAAAATACCGAATCTATCAGGATTTGAACGCTCTAAAGGCATTACTAAATTGATAGATCAGATGATTTTACTGGCAATTACCCGTGGGGCGATTGCCGGAGAGTTGGTTCTAACACCAGACTTGTCAGAAGTTGTAAGGATTGCTTTGGTAGATCCCGCGACTATAGATTTTCAGCTTATTAATGGAAGATACATACCAACTCAGGATAACGGCAGGATCGTATTAGATATTCCAACTTTTGTGTACGAGGGTATTGATGAAAGAGTTGATGATCCTTATGGTCGTTCTCCTATATTTAGTGCATTAAGTATAGTTCTATTCCAGTTACAAGTACTAAATGATATAAAAGCAGTCGTTCATAATCAAGGATACCCGAGACTTGATTTAATGATTGTTGAAGAAGTTCTATTAAAACGTATGCCTCTTTCAATTAGAAACAATGAGCAGCAAAAGGAAAAGTGGTTAAATGACAGGTTAGGAGACATTGTTAAAATGTATAACAACCTAAATCCAGATGATGCTCTTGTTCACTATGACAGTTTAAAAGTAGGCGAAGTTGGAGGAAAAGGCAGTGGAGCACTTATAGATCCTGAGAAACTAATGCATGTAATAGATAATTTAATCCAAAGTGGTGTTAAAACATTATCTACGCTACTCGGAAGACGTGGGGCGGGTCAGACAGAAAGCTACGCAAAAGTTGAAATTAAGCTTTACATGGCAGGTTTAGCCGGTATACAGAGATATGTAGCAAGTTTCATGGAGAAAATGCTCACGCTTTACTTGAATATGAAAGGAAAACAAGGGATAGTTGAATTTAGATTTAACCCTGTGGAAATTAGGTCAGAGTTGGAGCAAGAACAATTTAGAGCAACTAGGTTAAACAATATAGCTATGATGTATGACAGAGGATGGATCTCACAAGAAGAGGCAGCAATGCGGGCTGTGGGACATGCTCCCGATGCCCCAGAACCGAGGGTGGTTGGTAGTGTTGTCAGAAACGCAGACGGTAGCCCTGTTTCTGGTACAACAGACACTAACCCAAGAGCGGGTGGAAACACAGATGATTCTGGTAATTAGTATAGAAAGGAAGGATACATATGCCTAAACCTACAGAACAGCAGTTACAGATTATTAATAGTAAATTTAGTCAAACGCCCTTGACTGAGGATAATTGTTTCGTTTTTTCCAATTTAATGATTGATAATCTTCCTACGATGTATTATTCGATAATTCAACCAGCATTGTTAAATACATTTCTGGAAGATGTGAAAAAAGGTATTTCTCTGTTACTTGTGCATAATAACAGAAAACTTCCCATAGGTAGATCTTTTGATGCCCGAGTAGAAAGTGAGTATGTTCCGGAAGCAGGGAGAGAAGTTCTTACACTCTACGGTGACTTTTATGTTCCTCTTGGAATTGCGATTGAGGGCGGGATTACAACTGATGATGTTGTAAAAGGAATTGAGACAGGTATAAATTTTGCGACATCCATTGGATTTAATGCAGAAGAGTGGAAGTGTTCCATTTGTGAAAATGATATTCGAGATTATTTTGCCTGTCCGCATATACCAGGCAGAAAATATGCAGTCGAACGTAACGGTAAAGATGTTGTTGAAACTTGCTATGTGTTAGTGGGCGGGAATGGTGAAGGAGAGCTATTAGAGGACTCTCTTGTATATGCAGGAGCGTGTAACAGAGCGGGAGTTATTAGAAATTTTTCTGCGAATGTTACAGATTTTAAAGACTCGTCTAAACTACAAGTGATTGATGACATTAAGAACGTACCAATGGAGTCTGTGATCACGCAATATTACACCAAAGATGGTTCTGTATTATTTACAGACAAGCCGGAAAGAACGTGTGGCACAGAGTATTTAAGGAAAAGGAGTGAAGACCAAGCGATGTTGGAGAAAGTAATAGAAGTCCTCGGCAAGTTTGATATTAAATTCGCTGACGAATCTGAACTCGAGACCGTTCTTTCTGAAATTTTCTCGTTAAAGGAAAGTACTGCCAATAAATTAGAAGAGGCTAAATCAGAAATAACAGCTCTTACTGAGAAGTTAGGAGAGGCAAACGAAGAGTTGGCACAGAAAGACAGCATTATTAATGAATTAACTGAAAAGAACGAAGAGCTTTCTGAAAAAGCAGAGCTTGCAGAGACTTATCGTAAGGATTTGATTAATCAGGCATTAGAAGCAGGTATTCGTGCTCAGGGCAACTCTTTCCCGTCTGAGATGTTTGAAAAATTTCTTGGGACACTTTCTGTAGATGAACTCAAGGAAGTAATTAAGAATTTCAATGAGGGATTCGCGGCAAAATTTGACGGTGTGGGATTTGCAAGGAGTATGGAAGACAGTGACAGTAAAGCAAATAAAAAATTTACCCGTGACGATTTTGAAACTGAAGCAGAATTCAGGGATTTTATCGCAGATAAAGCGGTAGAATATGCATCTGAAAATAAAGTATCTCTAGTAGAAGCGACTAAGCTTATGTACGAGAAGTATAGTAAAGGGAGTGAAGAATAATGGCTGGACAGACTACAGGTTTACAGAAAACATATATTTGTGAAAGCACTAATATTGCCCCTTACACCGCAGTAACTTTTGGAGCTTTAGAAGGTGGCTGTGTGATTCCAAATGCCGATAATTTAGTTCCGTTGGGTGTTGTCACTAATGATGCTAAATTGGTAAATGCTCCAAGTGCGGGCGGTACTCAGGTAGGCAGAAATATCGCAGTTCAGATTTCTGGTATTGCAGAAATAATTGCCGGTGGTGACATTGCTTACGGTGATAGGGTTATTATCGGGGCAAATGGAGTAGCACTTCCGATGCCTGCTACTGAGGGAACTTATAACGTGATTGGGTTTGCTGAAGCAGGCGGGGAATCAGGAGATATTATACCAGTTAAGTTGGCTTATCACGTATATGTAGTGCCTGGAAGCGGCTCGTAAATGCATAGAAAGGTAAGGTGAGGTAGATGCCTAGCACACAATCTGTACATTATGATAAACTATTAACCAACATATCTGTCGGTTACACCAATGATGAATATATCGCTAGTCAGATTCTTAAAGAAGTACCGGTAGATAAGCAATCTGACAGGTATCCGGTTTATGGCGAGGAAGTATTTATTGCACATGATGATAGACGTGCTCCTGGTACTGATGCAAATGAAATCCAGTGGACTTACAGTGATGATACCTATTTCTGTGAGGGACATGCTCTCAGAACGAGAATTCCGGACGAAGTGAAAGAAAATGCTGATGATGTATTTGATCTCGAAGCAGACGCTACTACTCTGGTAAGTGAAGGGATTCTCTTGAATAAGGAAATTGCTGCTTCTAATCTTCTACTCAATTCTGCAAATTATGATCCGCAGTTAGTTGTTCCTACTGGCGGGGCTAACCAGCCTAAAAAATGGGATGATCCGGATTCTGATCCTATCACTCTTGTCTCTCAGATGAAAGAGTTAGTGCACGAAAAAATTGTTCTCGACCCGAATACGCTTTTACTGTCTTATCCTGTTTATAATAGGCTGAGAAGGCATCCGAAATTGATTGCGTTGCTTAAAGTAAAAGAGCTATCACTTATACCTCTGGAAATGATGAAGGAATTTTTCGAAGTCGATAACATTATCGTTGGTAGAGCGGTTGCCGCTACAAGAACACCAGGAGGCGCTAGCCAAAAGAGTTACATATGGGGCAAATCAGCTATCTTGGCTTATGTTCCGAAGAACCCTGGTAAGAAAGTTCCTGCGTTCGGATATTCCTTCATGTGGAATAAGGATGGTAAAGGAGCCGTACAGGTTCGTAAGTGGTACGAGGATGGTCCGCAGTGTACGTTTATTGAAGCTGAAAGATGGTACGACCACAAAATCGTATCTAGGAGAGCAGGTGTACTGTTCCCCGATGTAATTAGCTAAGGATACTGTCAGCATATATAAAGGAACTCCCGTGCCATTTAATAGTATGGACGGGAGTTCTGATCGTTTATCCTAATCGCCAAGAACACTCCCTTCTAAGCGTAGCGAAAAAGGATTAAAAGAATTAGGCTTAACAGCTTAAAATAAAATAGGGTTGGAACGACCCGAATATAAGAGGCTCGTGGAGATAGTAGGTTACGAGGTTGATGAAACGAGAATCTCCACCTTCTAAGTGAAACGTAAGGTGGAGAGGTTCAAATAATATAAATAGGGATTTTGTTAATTTGTATGAAAGGATGTATGATTGTGGCTGGTAGGAAGAAAACAAGTGATGCCATTAAAAATAATAAGGTTAAAAAGGAACGCAAAACTCCCACTAAAGATAGTACGGTTAAAAAGGAAAGTAAAACTTCTGTACCTGAAGAGAATAAGGTAATTGATACTGAAAAGGTAAATAAGGAAGTAACAGAAGTCAACGTAGAAGCTAACGATAGGGAGAAGAAAGAAATAACAGAAGTTAAAACTGTTGAGCTGAAGAAAATAGGTACTGAACAACATTCTCTTGTAAAAGATAGCCCGCTCACGTTATGTATTCCGGCAGACACTGCTAAGGTTACTATAAAAAATATTGGTGGGGGAGATGTTGTAATTCAAGCGCCTATTAAAATAAAGCTTTATGTGGGCAGTTCTGTGGATATAAATTCAAATGAAAATATTGTTCTTAGCGCATGTTCTTACCCTAAAGTTTCAGTAACTTATTGGAGGTAGTGTGAATGTTGTTTTTAACTCCTGGTTATGAGAAAAGGGTTAGGGGAAAATTTGGGTTAGATGAAATAGATCTTACCGATGATGATATCAATAATCCGAAGTTTCCTGAGTTGGCAGAAAAAACAGTTGTAAAAAGAGTGCCCATGTATGCTTCTATAACGGATGAAGTAGAGTTGTTCTACCTCGAAGAAGCCGCTATTAATTATATTTGCTATAAGTTATGCCCCTCCCTCCCAAGAAGGTTAAATATAGAAGTAAAGACTCTGGATACTACTTGGAAAAAAGAAAAAATAGACTGGGCGAAACTTGCTGAATATTTCTTAGGTGAGTTTGAGAGTGCATTGGGAAATATTGAGTCTGTTAAAGTTGCGGGCGGTTCTCCTGATATAGCTGGTGTCATAGTACACGAATACGATCCAATTGGTGGTTGATAGCTTTGATTGCAAAAGAAAAGTATAAAATTATACAACGTTGGGGTTCGTCAGTTACTGTAAAACCAATTATAGGTGATGAGTTCACAACAAAGGCACTTATAGGCAGGGGAACTCAATTATTTTCAAATACTATTTCAATGGAGTCGATCAGGCGCTGTTACTTTTTGCCTGATGTTAATATAGATAATGGATACATTGTAGAGAATAATGTAACTGGTGAAACTTACTTAACCATTGCAATGTATCCTGAAGAATACAATGGCAAAGTACTGTCGATGGCATCTTTGATGTACGTATGCAATGCTATTGTTAATATATATGGTATTACTGATTCCTATGACGAGTATGGAAATAAGACGTCTGATAAGGAGCCTGTCGTCACCAATGCTTCGTGTTATGTACAAAGAGTTACTGCTGATTTGAGGCAGTATGATCCAGGGCTTCATCCTGATGCGGAGGATGTAATTTTCTTGTCAAGATGTGACGCGGATTTAATGGATACTATTGAGATAGTAAGTGACAGTGTTATGAAAAAAGTGAAAGCAGTGGATGTTAATAACTATCTGTTTAATGGGGTAACAAGAATACAAGTGAAATCGGAGACTCGAAATGCCTAAGAGACCATATGCTCCAAAACACCATATAAGTAAAGGTACGCCCACCGCCAGATTTGGTGGCGGGTATATTATTTTTAGAGCCGATTTACTTACAAAGGATCTACAGAAAGTTATAGAAATTACAGCTAAAACTATAGGGGGTAAACTCGTAGCGGAAGCAAAGAAAAATATTAGAGCTATTAAATTTCATCAGTTCCCTGTAAGGCTTGCGGGTGAAGATATTCCAGCAACAGGACTTAGAAAAACAACTGCGGGTTATACTCGAACTGATGCTACCAGAAAGCAGGCATTACTTAATTCAATAATTCTCGATAATGCTGTTAGAACTACAGCTACCCGTGTTAGTGTTGCTGTTAAAACAATGGCTAATAACTTTAAAGATTCACATATAGGTATTTATTACGAACATGGTACTGGAACCTATGCAAACGGCGGGTATACCAAAGTAAGAGGCGCTAGGTATGAGCATAATCCATTGAGAACAGGGAAAGAAATTTATACTAGACCAGGGCAAACATGGATTGATTTAGGCGGGAATATGCGAATATCTACGGCACGTGAAAAAAAGAAATTACGCGGATTTGCTGTAGAGCCTTATAGGTGGTTCGCTAGAGCGGTAGATGCTACCAATAAGCAGTTTGCAAAAGTTTTTAGTGACGAGTTGAAGTATTTAGACATCAGGAAATACCTTCAAATAAAAAATAAAATTATTATAGGAGGGCGGCGTCACAGTGTCAAATAACGGACTTACTATTATTAATTTATATAATGGAATATACAAATTACTTTCAAATGATCCTGACCTTCTTAATTATCTGGGATTGCCGGAAGATGCCACGTATTCGCAGAAAGGACCCAAGTTTCAGAAACAAAGTAAACCACAGCAACCGGTTAGTAATGTTCCTCTGATAGCATTTTATACACCAGGGGGTAGTGTGGACTACGTTAATTTAGATGTTTTTTGTCCTATCTTTATCTTTGATATTTATACAAGAGATAATGTAAATCTTGCTCACCAGATAGCTGAAAGATTGTGCGTTTTATTAACAGGATGTTTAAATTTTACAGGTGTGGGCGGATCATCCGCCATAATAGTTGATGCACATGAAAGTAATTCTAATCTAGATAATATATACTGTTTTACTGTAGAGGCATCGTTTTCTAACTCAGAAGGATAGTATGTTACAAAAATACATGATCTGTCTACTCTATAACAGAGTTTTATCCACGAACAGTGCTATAGAAAGGAGATAGATTTTATGGGTAAAGAAAATAGGAGCATAATCATAAACGGTGTCGGTACTATTCTTACTATCGGCAAAGAAGGTAAAATAGCCCCTGTTGGTTCTCTGCAAAGTCTTAGATTTGATTTTACGGTTACAGAAGATCCTGTATATGGTGGGGACAGTCTGTTTCCGATTGATTATGTAATGAGAGATAAGAACGTAGCTATAACTGCGACAAATGCAAAATTTGACTTGAACCTTGTCAGACTCGCTACGGGAGCTACAATAGGTGCTCCGGACGATGAAGATGCTTACATATGGGTACTTAATAAAGTGGCTACTGTTAAGAAAGTTGCTTCAAAATATATTGTTGACATTTTTGAAGACGGTACTCCTTTTAGTAACCCTGAGTATACTGTTATGGACATGGCTACCGGTGAGGTTCTTGAACTGGATGATGATGCCGATGAAGGCAAGTTTGCCATTAATGAAACTGAGAACGGAGGAGTAGTTACCGGAAGGGTGCTTGAATTTGATTCCAGTATGGAAGGTAAAAGGATTATGTACAGCTTTAAGAAAGTTGCTTCTAATATGTCTATTGCCGAAGGAAAGACAAATGACCTACCTATTCCCATTAAAATTATCCATCAGGGTAACTTCAAGCAGAAGGACGATACATGGCAGGGTATCGAAACTGAGATCAAGCTGGCTAAGGCTAGTGGTACATTTACTATCGACTATGCAAGAGCAACAGCAAGTGCTCCGTCATTGACACTTAATATGCTTGACCCCGAAGATGGTACTTGCAGGCTCTGGACTATGAAGAGATTTGTTACGACAGCTCCTCCTTGTATGTAATATAGTACAGGCCCCCTACCACCTGTAATATAGTGAAAGGCTTACTGCTTAATGTGGTAAGTCTTTCTCTTTCTGGTCTAACCTAAAGTATGAAAAAAAAAAGAAAGGTAGGATTTTTCTTATGCCCGAAGAAAAAGTATTAACAAAAGAAGAAGCGGAAAGGGTTGAAGCCGTATTTTTTGAAGACGATGAAGAAATAACATTAAGAGACGGTAAAACATACAAGATACCTCCAGCTAATTTAAAAAATGCAAGAAGGCTTATGAAGCTTATGGGAACAATAAACATTGATGCAATTATTCTTAATTTTTCTCCATCTGGTGATGACGATAGCCAGAGAGAAAACGATTTATTTGAAGTACTGAGTATAGCTTTCGAGAACTATCCAGAGGTCGATAGGGAGTATCTTGAAGAGTACGTTGATCTTATTACTGCTTCAAAAATAATTGAGATATTGATTGGACTAAATGGATTAAAAAAGTTGAAGCCTCAACAGGGAGCGGGATAATAGATACAGAGACAAATAAATACCTTGATTGGGGCGACTTGTTTTTTATGCTTCATAAGCACTGTAATCTGAATAAGTGGGAGATTTTTAACTACACACTTCCACAAATTACGGAATTATTAAAGAAAGCACAGAAAAATATACGTTTTGAGATCGAAGCATCAATGGCTCCGTTAAAAGCATTTATGGGCGGGTTTGGTAAAGAAGATGGAGATGTCAATACAGATACCGAAACCGATATTACAGATGAAGATTTAGATTTTATAAATGCAATGGGAATGATATGAAGTTACACAATAGATACCTGTACCTATCCTAAATGTAGGTACAGGATTTTTCTTTTGAGGAGTTGGTTCGTTTGCCAAGTGAAAATGTACAGCATAATTTAAACGCTGATGTTAATATAGAGTTTAGTTCTGGTTTACAAAGTCTTCAAGAGTTTGCCAATCAAGTTGCGGGTTTAAACGCAGAATTTGAAAGATGGTCAAATACAACTACAAGTCTTGAAGAAAGAATCCGTAAGAGTTTTGATTTGCTTACTAAAAATATTGGGCGGGCGGACACTACTACAGAAGCTATTGATTCAAAAGTAATGTCTGCTATTCAGCGTGAAATAAATAGGGCTATAACTGATTATGTAGATAGTTTGGATTTTCGTAAGGCTTTATTTACTCACGGAGACATTCGAGAAGCTGAAAAGAGTATACAAAACATTACGAAAAAATTGTACGGTGATTTGAAAAGATCCATAGAACGTGCTTATGATTTTCTCATAGGTTCTGATTCTGGCAGTGCAGAAGGAGTAAAAGACGAAATAGCCAGAATTCGAGGCTCTATTCAATCGACTTTTAACGGTATACTTTCAGACAGCACTACAGAATACGTTGAAAAAATAAAAGCGATAAAATCAGAAGGAAAAAAATTAGCTATTGAAATATCTAATATACCGGAACGGGGCGATTTTGCGAGGGAAGTAAGAGAATTAAAAGAATATATGAAAACAGCAATTAGTGCGTATCAAGAGAATATTGCCAGAGCCCTTGAAAATCATGCAAAGATTGTAAAACTTCAGGCTGATAGTACTCCTGTTACAGATTTATCCCAAAAGGCTTTATCAGAGATAAGACAAAAAGTAAAGTCTGCTATAGTTGAGAGTCTTCAGCTTAATATTAGAAAAGGATCATTAAAAGTAACCCTTGATAAAGAAGCTCTTGAAAAGGTAAAAGGGCAGTTGAGTAGTCAAATATCTGCTGCCATAGCCGATAGTTTTGCCATTGAGTTTGAGGGCTTGGATGAAAAAACTACGTTAAAGATTTCAAATAAAGTATTTGACAATATTTGGACAGCGTTACAAACTAAATTTGCTGAAATACTCCTTGCTGTTGATTTAAAAACCATTGCCGACATACCTTCTTTTGACGTAACGGAGCTTGAAAATAAAATTGACGAAGTAAAGACAGCTATCCGTACTGCAATGTACGAGTACATAGAGAATTTTAAGATCGTTTCATTTGACGAGCCTACAAAACCAACTAAAAAGAAAAAACCGCCCAAAGATGTAAGGAAATTAGAAGATATACAAAGCGATATTGATAAGGTTGAAAGTGAGCTTAGCCAATATAAGGCAGGACTTTCACTAATTCCAGAGGGACAAGCTCTTGAAGCGGTAAAGGCATTAATAAGTAAAAGTGAAAGGGAATTAGTCTCACTGGAGCACGAATATAAAAAAGCGGAAAAAGTGTGGGCGGATTATGATAAGGAGTCGAAGAGTAAGACAAAACGGAAAAAGACACTTGTTCCGCAGGATGTAGTTAATCGTTTTGTAGATAGGGTTTCGGAGTCCTTATCAGATTTATTTGATTTTGCAAGTCTAGATGGGTTGGATCAGCTTAAAACAAAACTCCAGGAAGAAGGGTTTGGTTTTGAAAAGTTAACTGCATTGGTAGAGCAGATAAGCGATAGCATATCAACTGAATCGCTTGAAGAATTGCAGAAAGCTGTAGATAGTTTCTTAGAAAAACTCGCCTTGTTAGCAACAGATATTTCAGGTATTGATGTTAAAAGCGAGGGGGGTAAGGTTACAAAGAAAAATATTATTGATGTTATTACGTCAAAAATTTCCGCAGAACTTGAAAAAGCTATCAGCAGTGCTGAGATTGACTCAATAAGAGAGATTAGAAAGAAAATTAAAGCACTTGATACCTCTTTTAAAAAGTTTTCAAAATCATTAGACAAGGTTATAGAAAGTAGAGTTTCTATAGATGCGACATTAGGACCGATAAGGAAATCTATAGCTGATATAGGTAAAGGGTTTGAAGAAATAACCTCTATGCTTAAAAATATTTCGGTTAATGAAATGGGCGGGCTAAAAAAGTCGGTTATTAGTTTTATGGCAGCACTTTCGTCTTTGTCTACTGAGTTAAATTATATACAGGACGACAGTGTTTTAAATAAAAATATAAGAAATATGACTAAGTTACAGGAGATAAGACGTGATTCTACTGGTACTACTGAAGCAAAAGTAAAAGAAGCATATAAATTTCTTAATAAAGAGTATTTAGGTGTAACTTACAGCAGGTTATCAAAAAAGAATAAAGCCTTAGTGGATTCGCTTAGAGTAAAATTAGCAGCTTATTTTGAAGACGCTTTAGATCAAGGATCTCTTGCAATTATAAGAGAGTTTGAGAATATAGGGCGGGAATTAAGTCCTGACAGGTATGCGAGTAAGGATGCCGCTGTTATTATTCCTGAGAACCTTAAAAAGTTACAGGACGTTGTTGTTGATCAAATAAATAAAATGATTGCTCAGTCTGTTCAGATTTTAGATAGCATTGACACACTTGCAGGTACTATGCCTGTAGAAGACATTAAGAATAGTATTTCAGAAGTTCAGGTTTCAGTTAGCCAAAAGGTTATCACGGAGATTTCACAGACAATTACCGCATTAGGGCAAAATTTTCAAGAACTTAATTCTGCACTTACTAATATTGTTTCGGTAAAAGAAATGGTTCTCGATTCTCAGATGCTACCTTTACAAAGGAATATAAACGAGCTTGGTAATAATTTTAGAAAGATAAACTCTGCATTAAAGAGGGCGGGGGTTGTAGGATTTAGAGCATCTGTAGATAATTTTGCAAATACATTACAGAAGCTTGACTCTACAGCAGCATCATTGAACGTTAATCTTCCTACAGAAGAATTAAAGGCTACTCTTGCTGACTTATATCGAGCGGTACGAGAAGCTGAAAATGGCTTTACCGCGGCAAATATAATCATGGATAAAGTAAACGGTAAGATAGTAGAATTCGTAACTTCGTTGCAACAGCTATCTGCGAAAATATTGAATGTTGATGCATCTACAATAAATGTACGTCTTACACAAGAACAGCTCGATAGCATGGAAGCTCAAATTGGAGGTTTGAAGATTGTTAATCCAAAAGATGCGGTAATTCCGTTAAATAATGCTGTACAGCGTTTACTTAAAGAAGCTGGTGCTTTGATAGAATCGCAGGTTACTGGTGCGATGGATACAAAAAGTTTTAAGATACCTAAGAGGATGACAAATAAAATAGTTTCTGCGTTATCCACAATGGTTCAGAATTTTGTTGGTGGGTTTATTGATAGCTTAGCCGATCAAGTAGTTGCTCCAACTTTTGAGGTAAGTACAGCAGCACTACCTAAAGGAATTAAATCTGCACTTGCGGCGAAAGCTAACATGGCTGTACGGGATTATGTGAAGAAGAATCCACGTATAGGCGGGCATGAGCTTATTGCTCAAATGATGGAAACAGGCATTTATGATATAGCATCATTATTTTTCAATGTTTCAAGACAAAGCTCATTAGGTTTGATAAACGAGTATAAAGACGCAATCAAGGATATAAAGATTGTATATGATAATTCTCCGGTAGAGTTTATGATTGACCGTCTCGGAGATATGCAGACAACTATTATAAACAAAATTAAAGAAATAATGAGAGTTCAGTTCAGTCATATAGATAAAGAGATTAAGGCAATGAAACTTGCTCCTGTTGGGTTTAACTATGTACCTACTGATGTGAAAACAACTGCTCCCTCAAAAGCAAGGACAGTGAGATCGTTTGGAGCAGAAACGTCTATACCGAGAGGTAATATTTTAGTACAGGTTCCGTACAGAGTTGGAGCAGATATTTCGTTTGATGATTTATACCAGAGAGCGGGAGGTATTGGAAGCCGTATTAATAACCGTACCTTATTAAACTCTATCTTAAATACGATAAGATACATTCTGGCGGGTACTATACTTAGAGTACCTTTAGGAGCAGTTCAGCAGGGATGGCAATCCTCCAAACAACTTGAATTAGCATTGACAAGAGCGGCAAATAACCTTAGAGGGCTTACAGTAGAAGAGAATCGCAGTTATACTGACACCAGAATAGAAAGAATATTTGAACTTGGACTACAAAAACAATACGATTATCTAAAAGATCTTCAGATGGAAGAAGCTAAAGAAAGGGAGTATACCCAAATTAGTAACCTGATTTCGGGTGGATTAAAAAAAGATTTACAAGCACTTGCATTGCAATACATTATTCCACAGGATAAAGTAGGAGAAATGTTCCAGTTTGCTACCAGAAGTACGCGAAATCCTTACGAAGCCCTTGCTCTAACTGAGGCAGCAGTAAGACTGTATGCTGCTGAGCCAGAGATAGGTACTCCTGAAGAGGTTGCACGTAAGCTTCAAAGTTTATCTGTAATATGGGGTGTATCTGGTTTTGATATGGGTAAATATGCTTCGATGATATACTCTGCGAGTACACAAGTAACTGCCTCTGGTCAGGATATCTTAGCCGGATTAGTTCGTGGTGGGCCTTCTCTTAGACAGGCAATGTCGGGCGGGGTTATGGATCATCCGGAATTAAATGCTTTGCGTGAACGGATATCTAAGGAAATAGATGAGGAAACGAAAAAGCGTCTATTGGCTGAGTATGATAACTTAGAAAAAGAAATAACTTTTGCGTATGCACTTCCACTTATCGGATTATTTGAAGAGGCAACAAGCAGAACAGGTACAGAGACAGGAAGAGCTTACGAACAGATTTTCCGTGCGCTCAGAAGTCCTGAAGTCTATAAGTCATTTGACAGGTTACTGGAGGGTCGTCCGGAGCTTGAATATCTAAGACCATACGTGCAGGAAAAAGATCCAGAGACAGGAATAGTCCGGAATATTGCCAAGAACCAGGCACAAGTATTAATTGATTTCCTAGATGCTTTCCCTGAGTTAAGAAAATATGATGCACATGAAGCAGATAGTTTGTTAACCAAAATTACTGGTAGGTATTCTGGTGCTTTTGAGGCACTTACTTTTGTGCTTGAAGAGTTTGCAGATAAATGGCCGGAATATGTTTCGGAAAGTAATACAGTTTTTGCAAATTGGGCGGAGGCAATAAGAAAGGCATCCGATGAGAAGATGCTTCAGGACATAATTTCGTTGACGGAAACTCGTGAGAAAAGACTTCAACAGATACCTGTAATGTGGGGAATTACTTTAGATGAAGTAATGTCCAATTTTAACAAAGAAGTAAATAATGTAGTTGACAGTATTATGACATTGTTAAGGGCAATCCATGACAATGCCGGTGCTGTAGCCGCAATATTTAAAAATGTCGTAAATGTGTTAGTAGGGGCGGGTATAAGACATTTCGGTAATAAAGCTATTGATTCCGTAAATGCTAAAATTTTAGCAGAAGAAAGAGACAGAATGTTAAGCCCTTGGAAAACAAGGATGCAAGAGACTGTTGGTAAGCGTTTTGAGACACAGCGAGATATATTTGATCAGGATAAAAAACTTAAAAGAGCAGTAGATATTTACGAACAAGCAAGAAAGAGGTATTTTGAATTAACCGGTATCGCATTAGAACCTTTAACAACAGAATCGGCAGCCAAGCCTAAACCTACTACTGTACGTAGTTACTTGGAAATGAGCGATGAGAATGTTGAAAGGGCTTTACTCGCCTTATACAGCAGACAGACTGAGTCCGAGCAGAGGGGAGATTATACTGCTGAATCGAATATGGTTGGTTTTAACATGTTCGATGCTCCGTCCCTTTCAAAAATGGCTAAAAAATTATTGGAGGGAGCGAAATTAAGCCCTGGTGAAATTTGGATGGCGAGAAGACGCCTTAGAAAGTATGCCGGACAATTAGCGGCATTTGGAGAAGATCTGTTTGATAGTGATAAGGATATACAATTAATAACCGGATCTGAAGGGGCAGTTGGGCTCATAGATAAGTTACGTCAATATGAGCAGGAATTAAGCGAAGCTGTGGCTATTGCAGAAAGTGTCGATTTTCTTTCAAAGTACAATCTTGGTGATGCTCTCGATGTTTTAAAAACACCAAAATCCGAGTTCGTTGGTAGGGTAACTGATTATATACATGGGTTGTATGCAGTTGCTCTTTCAGAAGACAGTATTGTAGAACTTGAACAGTTAAAAGATCAAATTACCGATAAGGACTCTGAAGAATATAAGAGTTTGCTTGAAGATATTGAGGCTGCAAAGAAGAAATCAGTAGCTAGATATGGAATTGAAAGAGTTGAACAGGCACTATTAAAGTATCAGCAAAGTGAGGTTGACTTCAATACTTTACAGGAAATAATGCTCAAGTCACTTATAGATGCGAAAAGGAAGGGTGAGCCTCTCAACATTGATCTGGAAGATAGGCTTGATGAAGCTCGTTCAGAGTATACGAAAATGGATAAACTTGTTCAGGCATACGAGAGAACTTATGGTAAAGATGCCAAAGAGACCATTTTCGCAGTAAAAAGACGAGATGAAGTTGGCAGACGTATTGCGCAACTTGAGAGCGGGCGGTTGTCGGGAGAAGAATTAGAAAGAATAGCATCTATGTACCAAAACGCTATGCGTGTTTCAGTAGATCCGGCTAACTTAGAAGATAATAGGATAACACTTGAACGATTGAGAGATCATATAGCAATTTTAGAAGATGAATCGGAGAAGGTACTGAATAAATCAAATCAGGCAATGGACACCTATAGTGCTGTTATATCACGGAAAGCAGATATGCTTAAAACATTAGCCGAAACTGATACTGAGATACAAAACATGCAAAAAACTATAAGCAACATTATATCGGCTTATGATGATATGGGCGCGAAGTCAGAAAAAACTGCCAAGTCGAGAACCACACGGGGCGGGATAAGAGATTTATTTAGTGCAGAAAAACTTAAAGAAAAAACAAGTACTACAAAAGAATCATTTGTAAAGACGTTAAGGCATTATGGAATAAATATGGTTCCTTCCGAAATTGCAAGTATTTTAAATACGGGAGATCCCGAAAGGATTAAGAGTAAATTTGGTGCTGCTGCTCCGTTGGTCTCAAAGGTGTGGGAACTGATTAATGATGCAGACAGCGTGGCTGATCAATATGTTAAAAATTTGACCAGACAAAGTGAGATTGAAAAAAGAATAAAAGAGCTGAAGGAATCTTCCGGAATTCCTATTACAGACACTGGTGAAGTAGATAAAGAAGCCATTAAGCAGAGGATAATTGATAAGCATAGTAGGCTTCCTGAATCCGATCTTCTTGCCCGTTATAGTGAAGAAGCAGTTGATGAAGACGCAGTTATGGCTGAAGTGGCTGAGCAGTTAAAGGCTATATCAGAATCAAATTCTGGCATAGAATTGAAAAAACTTGCCACAGAACTTTCCAACTTAAGAATAGAAGCAGAAAAATTGGCTGCCTCCTCTAAGACCGCTGCCGCCGCTCAAGCTGAATTAAATGAAGCGCAAATGCGGGCAAATGCAGAATACGAAGCGGGCGGGGAAAGTGAAGAGTATATTAAAAAGACAAAAGAAGCACAAGGGTTTCCGGAACGTAGTGCAATAGCATCTCTTTTTGCTTCAATAGGTGCTGGTTTGAGAGGTATGTTAATTAACTGGATTGTAGGCAGTATAACGACTTTTGTGGTGGGTACCATTACAGAAGCGGTACAGCCAAAAGACATAAAAGCACGGAAAGCCTATGAAGAAGTTAAGGAACTTGCTACTATTATGGATTCAGATAGAGAAGGTCAAAAATTATGGGAAATGGCAAAAGTAGCTACTGGTGATATTATATCATCTATAATTGGTCGTATAATAGGCGGTGCTAATTCACGAATTAGTGAAGAAGTGGCGGCAGCTATTCGATTCCCAAGAGGAATGGCTAAGTCTGAACTATTGGTGGCACAAACTCCCGAAGAAAGAGATGCAGTAATTAAAAAATATCTTGAAGCGTACTATGAAGCTTCGAGAGAAATGAATATTTCAGAGACACGTGTTCAGACACTTGCAGAGAAAGCAATTATTGAAGCGTTTTCTTCTAATAAGCCTATAGCCGAGAGTCTTTCTGCAAGTTTGGAGGCTATTCAGACAGCTCTTGAATATTGGGAATCGTGGTTGTCTACATTAACTGCAATGGGAGAGGCAGATCTCACTGTAAGAAAATTTGAGCTTACTTTAAAAGGTTTATCTGCAAATTCAGAAGAGATGATTCAACTTGAAAAAGAATTTGCCGAAACTCAGCTTAAACATTACGAGGAGGCCCTTGCCGGAGTAGAAGCTATGATTGAACAGCATGAGCTTTTACTTGCAGGTGGGGCGGAAAAGGTCGAAGAACTTGCAAAAGAAGCAAATGTATCATTTAGTGAAATGCTTGAACAAATAAAAAGTGATCCTTCGTTTGCATTGAAGAAAGCAGATAGCGATATAATGAAACTGCTTGAATCTGAAAGGAATAACCTGATTAAAGCAATAGCGGGGTACAGGGATACATTAGAAAATATATTTACTGAGTTTAGCAAAAATTTAACTTATATAAATGAGAAATTATCAGCAGAGACAGCTAAAGTAGAAGCAATGGCTTCAAAAAGCAGGTTGGACAGATGGTTACAGGGAACGGCAGATTATTCAGAAGTTGCTGTGACTCAGGAAATAAATGCACTATATGATAAGGCTATGGCTGATGCAGAAGCCGCTAACGCCGCACGTAAGAAATTTGATACGAAAATTGCTCCGGAACTGCAAGCAGAAATAGATAAACACCAGAATACATATGATGCTTTAATTAAAAATAATATTGCGGTTCCCGAGTTGCTTAAGAATACTTTAGAGACGCTTAGAGATACTTATACATTAAGGGAATCTGAGGTATTACAGTTAGAGAGCGCAGCTAACGCTTCTATGTTACAGTATCAAAAGGCTCTCGAAGAGATGCCCTATTCAGCATCGGAGACTGTTATGAATATGGCGGCGGCGAGGGCGGATTTGGAAGCAAGAATAGCAATAGCTCAAGCACAGTTAAGGGGTCTTGGTGAGGATTCTTTGTACGAAAGAGTAATGACAAGGCAGAGGCTTGAGAAACAGAACGTTGCGTTCGGAATCCGCATCAGAGATCTTGAAAAAATAATAGAAAAAGGTTCTCCTAATGAAGAAAAATATCGAATAGAGATACTAGAGCTACTAGCAAAGCAGAACGAAAACCTTGTCGCTATTAGGAAGCTGAATGAGAACAGAGTATCTTTCGGTTTACCTGATGGACTTGTGCCAATTACATATAATGATATACTTCAGGCTACTGCAACTGATAGAACATTCACTGGTCAACGTAACGACATAAATGTGAATATTACATTTGACCATGTTAATTTCGTAGATCCGAATAGCATCCGAAGAGTAGAAAGAGATCTAACCGATGCTATAAATAGAGTAATAAGCAGAGCTATAAGATAAACCCCGAAAAACGGGGTTTTTCTTTTTAGCCTATACTAACATTGAGGTGATTAAATGGCACAGCAAGATGTTAGTAAAGTTTCTGGTGAGTTATTTCGAAGAGTTTTATATGGAAAATCCCCGTTAGGTTATATCCCTATAGCCGCTGGCAATTTATGTGGGGATACTAATAGATTTCTTGGAAGGATAGTTGAAGAATATACCCCGCCAACCCCTACTTATAAAATAGCAGAATTAAAAATACTTGGCGGGACTTCAAGATTTCATGGTAGTGGAATTGCTTCCTATAGAATAGAGCTTAAGATTTATTTTAAGGATAATGTGAAATATGCTGAGTTTATGCACTTTCTAAAAAACAGTTTGAAGTACTATGATGAGAATGGGTACATTTATTATTGCTATGCTTTTAGTGAGCCTGTTGTAGAGCGTATGGAAGCCGGTATGAAGTACTTTGTTAAGTTAACTTTGCAGGGGGTAAAAAAAGATACACATGAAGAAGATTTTGCAATTAAATTTGCTGATGTAGAAGGTAACATGTATGAGCAGGATATTCTTGAAATTGCTGCTTTTGGTTTGGTCAGGACATTATCTGAAACAGGATATATTTATACATATAGACCTAATGCATACGTGAATAGAGCAGAGTTAATTACTTTCCTTAATCGTTTAAGAAAAACAATTCAAAAAGCTATTCAGTAATACATAATATATAGAATCGCCTACTCTAAATTTGAGGAGGCGATATTTTTGTTTATTGATGTTCCTGCGTCTCATTGGGCTAATAAAGATATACTGGAAATGAGTGATGTTCCGACCTATGGCTACGATTCATTTATAAAAAGTATTCCATATAACATAATGGAAGAAGGTTATCCTGTAATTGATAAAATAGTTCAGGTTAATACTATGACAAATAGTATTAATTTAGGTGTAAGAGTTGTAGAAAGTCCTTTAAACCCTATCTCTGTTTATCAAGATGGTGTTGAGATAGGTTATATGCGAATAGAGTCTACTCCGAACGATACAATAATTCATTTAAAAAGATATGTTCCTCAAGGTTCACTTGTAAGGGTAGTAGCGCACGGTAGACCAAAAATGAGACAGTATACAGATCCTTCGGCTCCTGGTTATAATCCGTTAGGGGCTCCTGAAGGGGTTAACGTTCAAGGTGTTGAATTACCTACTAAAACCCTCTCATATAAATCTACATATAGTGGTTATTCTTATATTTATGATCCCTCATATAGTTATTATTCAGAAAAAGCTACATGGAAAGGTACTCAACTTAAACGTGTTCCCTGTATTGGCTTTGAAATAGACTTACCTGCTGAAAGACCATCTATAAATACTATTTACTATGTTCAAAATAATGGTAAGTTTTATGAATGGGATGTTATCGATAATACATTTAAGCCAACATTTACCCCTTCAGAACAGTTTTTATATACAATTACTTCAGACGAAAAGTTTGTTACTACTTTCTATTTAAGAAATGAGGTTATTAATTTCTCATATATCATTGGACTTATTTCATATGGAGTATCTGATCCGAGAACATATAAAACATTTACTCAGACAATTTGGGCGGAGTCAAATAATGTAATATATACTAATAGATTTTTCCCTGATGTATTTGTAAGTAAACCACAATTTATTGCGTTTTTAGATAGATTACGTGTTCATTTATTACTTACTTATTCAAGTTATAAATCTATTGAAGAAGTAATTATTCAAGATAAGCCAATGAGTGATTCGGCTTTTATTGACATTAGGTATCTTCCCGAAGATTACTACTGGTGGTGGCCGTATTTAAGCAATCTTGAGAATCTTAAATTTAAAAATGGAGTATATGTTTTAAATTATGGAGCGGGATTACCTCAAGATGATAGTGAGCCTCGTACTTGGCAATCAATGATTCGTATGGTGGATGGTTCAGGGAATGAGGTACCAGTAACCCGTGGGGAGGCGGCGTACCTTCTTAACAGGTTTAGAAAGTATTTTTTAGAAATACTATGTTAGGGGAGACGTATTGTGATACCTTTAGATGATTACACTCTATCGTTAGTAAGAGAAAAACTTAAAATTGGGGATAAACAGGTCAATGTTCGTATAGAAGTTGATAAATTTGATTATACTCCGAATCAAATTACTGAATTTTATTATGCTATGCTGAATACTGATACTACCGCTCCTTCAATAAATCTTTCCGCCCCGCAAGATTCTATAGGAATGGCTGTTAATGTTATTTTTCCAATAGAGGGGAAGCAATTAAGTGACTTTGAGCCTATTAATGCACATAGTCTATTTGGTGCTCCGAGAGAAAGAGATGGAGTATTTCATCACTATCACGAAGGTATTGATTTTGGCGGGAGCAAGGGTGATCCTATTGTGGCAGTAGCAAATGGCGAGGTAATAGCCGTTAGCAAGAATCTGCCATATGCAGGGAATATGATAAGTATACTCCATGACAATGGGCATATGACGCGGTATTTACATCTTGATAGGTTTACTGAGATAAACGGTAAACCAATTCAAGTTGGAGATCGTGTTAGACAAGGACAGGTTATCGCTTATATGGGGCAGACAGGAATGGAAGATACTTCACAGTACAAAAATAATCCAAATGGAGATTATGTGCATCTTCACTTCGAAATACGGACAGGTGCCACAAAATCGTCAAAAGGTAAAGCTGTTGATCCACTTCCCTATCTAAAGGGTGAGAAAAAAATACGGGAAATCGGAACGATTATTACTGAAGGTGACGGTAGCTATAATACTGATCCGTTATATTATAACTATACTTCAGATAAAGTATATACGAGTAATTTTACAAGTGTAAACGATCTCAATGAATTTGTGCAAGGAGCAGATAGAGTATGGGGAATAACAAAAGATGGAGATCACTCTGTACTGTCTCCTGTAAAGAATGTTACAAAAGAATCAATGATTTCAAAATCATTTAGATCGACAAACGACACGATAATTTCAATTAAATATAAGAGTGGTTTATCCGGCGGTGAAAAGTTCACTATAATAGTGGGCGGAAATGAAGTTTTTTCTACAGTTACTGCTACCGAAGGATATGAAACTTTAACTATACAAGTACCAGCTTCTCCTAATGGAGCACAAACTATAGTACTTTCTGTTACACCCCATTCTTTTGTTACAAGACCTACGCCAGTGTACATAGAGAGGATAGAAATAGTAAACAGATATACGAAACTTCTTGATGCCTCCTCTGTTAAAGTATCGACTCCTGATACGGTGGTTATAAAAAACGATGTGCCTGATGATGTTTATTTGAAAAGAGGCCCTGATATTGATAGTCCTGATATTATTGTTTTGGAACCAGGGAAATCCTATCCTTACGTTGAGACAGTACTAACAGAAACACACAAATGGTACAAGGTAATACATGATTCAACCGAGGCGTACATATTATCTGAATATGCTACACTGAATTCCTCTTCCGATCTTATGGAGCTAGTTTATAAGATACCTACAGGAGCCTTTGTTTTTTCAAAGACTTTGGTTATTAAGGATGTAATATCTTTAGATATTGACTACAAGTACGAAATGCGGGCAGCGGAGGCTACTTTTACCTTAGCAAATAAAAATGGATATTACACGCCAGACTATAATCCGGTACTCTTTAATGAGTATGGTACGGAAATATCTGAATATTCTGGCGTATTTGTTGAAAATGCCCCCGTACGGATTTACATAGGATACGGAGATAAAATTCAAAGACGGTTTACAGGGCTTGTAAGTAGTGTGTCGGTAGCAAGTGACGG
>LFRM01205947.1_pt1 | contig 26456 bp, 23 predicted proteins | sample 618341 | NCBI WGS metagenome assembly LFRM01 (sample SAMN03654438, study PRJNA283298) | anaerobic digester metagenome | isolation source: pool of bioreactors CSTR01a, CSTR02a, and CSTR03a thermophilic anaerobic... | place: Denmark: Kgs. Lyngby | collected 2014-05-21 | reverse complement strand
TCTTTTATTTAACTTAACTAACACTTTATGGCCTTCAACTAAACCTTTAGTATCTTTTAATAAAATCTTAATATCAATTTTATGATCGTCTGGATAAACATATACTTTGCTTTTTTTAATTACTACTTTACCTACTAACGTCTCGTTACCTCTTTTAACAATTTTTAAAATTCGTCCTTCATCCTCTTTAATAATTTCTGCAATAACATTATCTCCATTTAAAGCTCCATTAAGATTTCTAAATGAAATAAAAACATCTGGTTCTTCTCCATCAATTATTACAAATCCGTTTCCTTTTTTATTAACATTAAGAATCCCCTTTTTTAAATGACTATTTTCAAATAACAAATATTTATCTTTTGATGAATGATATATAGCATAGTTATTACTTAATACCTGTAATTTTTGATTTAATATATTTAATTCTTCTATTTCAGTATAGCCTAATAAATCGTTTATTTCGATAACTGATAAGGCTTTATTGGCTTTTTTTAAAACTTCAATTATTTTTTCTTCCATTTTAACATCTTCCTCACTATTATTATAAAATAAAAAGAGCATTTTTGTTAGCCCTAATTAAATAAAAGTCATAATTAAACAAGAAAAAAAGAATAAAAAACCTAAAATCATTGTTATACGACTAATTAGTAGTTCAGTTCCTCTTTCTTTTCTTTGTGCAAATAAATCCGAATTTCCTCCAGAAATTATTTGTGAAGCTGCTTCGGCTTTATTACTTTGTAATAAAACAATCATAATCAATAAAATTGATACTATTAACAAAAAAGTTTTCATTATATGCCTCCATATTCAGATTTATTTTATCATAAAATATTTATTTTGTACAGTTAGTCATCTAATTCTTCTTTAATTCTAAGTAATTGATTATATTTTGCATTTCTATCTGTTCTTGATAAAGAACCAGTTTTTATTTGGCCTAAATTTAAGCCAACAGCCAAATCAGCGATAAAGGTTTCCTCTGTTTCACCACTTCGGTGAGATATGATTGTTTTATAACCATTATTTTTAGCTAAATCAATTGTTTCTAAAGTTTCTGTAATAGTCCCTACTTGATTAACTTTAATTAAAATTGCATTACAAGCTTTCATATCTATTCCTTTTTGTAATAATTCTTTATTAGTTACAAACAAATCATCTCCAACTATTTGTACTTTAGAACCAATTGATTCAGTTAATTTAGCAAAACCTAAAAAATCTGTTTCTTCTAAACCATCTTCAATTGAAATAATAGGATATTTTTCAACTAAATTTACATAATAATTAATCATTTCTTCTGTTGTGTATTTTTTATTTTCAAATTCATATAATTTACTTTTTTCATTAAAGAAGGTACTAGCGGCTACATCAAGTGCTAACATTATATTTTCCCCAGGTATATAACCAGCTTTTTTAATAGCTAATATTATTAATTCTAAAGCTTCTTCTGTTGTTTTTAAATTAGGAGCAAAACCACCTTCATCACCAACATTTGTATTATATCCTTTTTCTTTTAATAGCTCTTTTAAATTATGAAATATTTCTACACCAGCTCTTATTCTTTCTTTAAAATCATCTTGCTTAGGTACAATCATAAATTCTTGGAAAAACAACCTATTATCAGCATGAAATCCACCATTAATGATATTCATCATAGGATAGGGCATTTCCTTTCCATCTCCAATATATTTATATAAAGGTTTTTGATAATGTCGGCTAGCGGCTTTTAAACAAGCTAAAGAAACCCCTATTAAAGCATTGGCCCCTAAATTACTTTTATTACTAGTTCCATCTAAATCAATTAATTTCCGATCGATTTCCTTTTGTTTACTAATATTTGTTCCTATTAAATACTTTGAAATAATATTATTAACGTTATCAACAGCTTTTTTAACTCCTTTACCTAAATAACGATCTTCTAAATCTCGAAGTTCTAAAGCTTCATTTATACCGACTGATGCTCCACTTGGGACGCTTGCTCTTCCTATTACTCCATTTTTTAAAATAACATCTACTTCTATTGTTGGATTGCCTCTTGAATCTAATATTTCTCTAGCTTTAATATTCTTTATTTTCATAATATATCCTCCAAAGTTTATAATATAATTATACAATATTTTATTATTACTATCAATGAACTTATGATATAATGTTACTGGGAGGGCCTCATGAAAATAATAACAATTACTAAAGTCAAATTTGATGCTTTTGCATTACAACATCCTTATAGCACTTTTTATCAAACTTCAAATTATGGCGAGGTTATGAGTCATTTTGGTTTTGTTCCAAATTATCTAGGTTTTCTAGATGATAACAACAACATGATAGGTGCTTCATTAATTTTATTTAAGAAAGTCTTTTTTAATTTTAAATATGCTTATGCTCCTAGAGGATTTTTAATGGATTATAAAGATCCCAAGCAATTAGCAGAATTTACTAAAGAGTTAAAAAAGATATTAGTAAAACAAAATTTTTTATTTATTACAATTGACCCACCAATTCCCTGTACTAAAAGAAATAAAAAAGGTGAGATTATTGCCGTTAATAATAATATTAACGAAATATTAAATTCTTTAAAGTTAAATAATTATACTCATTATGGTTTTAACAATTATTTTGAAACATTAAAACCAAGATGGAATGCCTTTATTGAATATAAAAATGATAGTTCATCTTTATTTAATCAAATCAATAAAAAGAATCGTCAAAAAATTAGGAAAGCCGCTCGAATGGGCGTTGAAATTTTTCAGGATAAAGAAAACAATATTGAAAAGATTTATGAATATTTCAAAATTAAATATCATCGCCGTAACCTAAAATATTATAATTTAATGAAAAATAATTTTAAAGATTTACTGGAAACATATTATTGTTTTTTAAATACAAATGAGTCCTTAAAAAACGCTAAGATTATTTATGAACAAGAATTATTGAATAATGAACGCCTTAATGAAAACTTAATACATAAGAATAATAACAAAAACATAAATAAAAAAATAAATTCTGATAAATTATTAAACAAATATAAAAAAGAATTAATAACTGCTACCAAATTAGCTACTGAACACCCAGAAGGCATAATTATAGGTGGTGGAATATTTATAAAACACGCTAATACTATAAATTTATTAATAGAAGGACATGATGCCAAATTTGGTAGGTTTAATTGTAATTATTTATTAAAATGGCACGTTATTGATAAATATATCCAAACTAATTACAAATATTTTAATTTAAATGCAATAACAGGAATCTTTTCTCATAAAAATAAATTATATGGACTTAACGAATCTAAATTAGATTTTAATGCTTCAGCATTTGAATATATAGGAGAATTTAATTTAATTATAAATGATTTTATGTATAAAGTTTTTAAAATTATTAAAAACAAAAATAAAATATTAAAAAAATAAAAAGAATTATAGATTTTATAAAATACCATATAATTCTTTTTTTATTATTACATAAATTCTTCTTCAAACTTTTCAAGTGGTTCTTCATCTATAAACTGTTTTTTTAAATCGAATTCTACATCGCGATATTGTTTTATTCCCGTTCCTGCTGGAATTAATTTACCTATTATTACATTTTCTTTTAACCCTTGAAGTCTATCAATTTTTCCTTTAATAGCAGCGTCGGTTAATATTCTCGTTGTTTCTTGAAACGAAGCAGCTGATAAGAACGAATCTGTTTCTAAGGCTGCTTTTGTAATACCTAATAAAATAGGTTTTCCAATCGCCGGAATTTTTCCTTGAATAATTATTTGTTTATTAATTTCTGTAAAGTCATGATAATTAACTAGCGATCCTGTTAAGAAATTAGTATCTCCCGCCTCCAGTATACGCATTTTTGAAATCATTCTTCTAGCAATAACCTCAATATGTTTATCACTTATATCAACACCTTGAGATCGATATACATGTTGAACTTCTTTTAATATGTATTCTTGAGTAACTATTGGGTCTGTAACAGCTAATAGTTCTTTAGGACTAATAACTCCTTCAGTTAACTTATCACCTGCTGCTACCTCATCTTTAAGATTAACTCTTAATTTAACACCATAGTTAGATATATGTTCTTTTGTTTCTAATTCATTAGAAACACTTATTTTAAATTTACCTGATTCTTCTTCAATCGCAGTTATTTTACCATTGATTTCTGCTATTGTTGATTTACCTTTTGGGCTTCGTGCTTCAAATAATTCTTGAACACGCGGTAAACCTTGAGTTATATCTTCACCACCTGCTACTCCGCCAGTATGAAAGGTTCTCATAGTTAACTGTGTACCTGGTTCTCCTATTGATTGTGCAGCCATAATACCGATTGCCTCGCCAATCTCAACAATATTACCTGTTGCTAAATTTCGACCATAGCATTTTTGACATACACCATTAATTGTATTACAAGTTAAAATATTTCTAATTTCAACTTCTTTTATTCCAGCTGCAATAATTTTTTCGGCTATTGATTCATTAATAAGTTCTAATTTATTGATAATTACTTCCTTTGTTTCAGGATGAAGTATTTTCTTATTAGTATAACGACCAACAATTCGATCATATAGTTTTTCAATAGTAGTACCGTTCTTTTCATTAATAATTTCTTTAACCTCTACACCAACATCAGTTCCGCAATCATCTTCCTTAACAATTATATCTTGACTCACATCAACTAAACGTCTTGTTAAATAACCTGAATCAGCTGTTTTTAAAGCTGTATCGGCAGTTCCTTTTCTAGAGCTATGCGTTGATAAAAAGAATTCTGATACTGATAATCCTTCTTTAAAGGATGCAATAACAGGAATTTCTATTGGATCTCCATTAGGTTTTTGCATCAATCCTCGCATTCCTGCTAACTGAGTAAAGTTTGATATATTACCTCTAGCTTTAGAATTTATCATCATAAAAATCGGATTATCCAAATCTTCTTTTGCATACACTTCTAAATCTTTTTGGATTTTATCTTTAATATCATACCAAGTTTTTAATACATTAGTATATCTTTCCTCTTCTGTAATTAGACCTCTCTTAAAATGAGAATTAATATTATTTACTTGTTGTTGTCCTTCTGCAATGTATTTTTCTTTATTTTCACTTAGTTTAATATCAAATATTGATACAGTCACACCAGCTATAGTAGAATATTTAAAACCCAAATCTTTTAATTTATCTAGCATAATAGAAGTCTCGGTTGTCTTATAACGTTTAAATATTTGTGCTATAATTTTTTCTAAATGACTTTTAATAAAAGGATTTATTAAAGGCATTTTAGCTATTTCTTGAGGAATATTTACACCTTGATCTAAGAAAAATTTATTTGGCGTTATTTTTTGAATATTCTCATCAGTTGGTTCATTAATGTAAGGAAACGAATCTGGTAATATTTCATTAAATATTAATTTACCTACAGTTGTAACTAGATATTTACCTTTTTGATTATCTGTAAATAATTTATATTTAAAAGAATCTACTGGCACAACTATTCTAGTATGCAGAGTTATTTCCTTTCTTTCATATGCCATAATAGCTTCATTAGAATTTTTGAAAGCCCTTCCTTCATCGGATAAGTTTGTTTTTTCCATAGTCAAGTAATAGTTTCCTAAAACCATATCTTGACTAGGGGTAACTATTGGATCTCCTGATTTAGGATGTAAAATATTATTAGCACCTAACATTAATAATCTTGCCTCTGCTTGGGCTTCTTCTGAAACCGGCACATGAACTGCCATTTGATCTCCATCAAAATCGGCATTAAAAGCTGGACAAACTAATGGATGTAATCTAATAGCCTTACCACCTATTAAAACCGGTTCGAATGCTTGAATTCCTAATCGATGTAAAGTCGGAGCTCTATTTAATAATACAGGATGTTCTTTTATAACATCTTCAACTATATCCCAAACCAAAGGATCACGATTATCAATTAACCTTTTAGCGGCTTTTATATTATGAGCTATATCTCGTTTTACTAAACCATTTATAACATGGGGTTTAAATAATTCAAGCGCCATTTCTTTAGGTAAACCACATTGATACATTTTTAAATTCGGTCCAACAACAATAACTGATCGACCAGAATAATCTACCCTCTTACCTAATAAGTTTTGTCTAAATCTACCTTGTTTTCCTTTTAACATACTAGAAAGTGATTTTAAAGGACGGTTTCCAGCACCTGTTACACTTCTTCCACGTCTTCCATTGTCAAGTAACGCGTCAACTGCTTCTTGTAACATACGTTTTTCATTTTGAATTATAATACTAGGCGCGCCTAAATCTATAAGTTTTTTTAAACGATTGTTACGATTAATAACTCGTCTATATAAATCATTTAAATCACTAGTTGCAAAGCGGCCCCCATCCAATTCAATCATTGGTCGAAGTTCTGGTGGAATAACTGGAATAGTATCCATAATCATCCACTCAGGCTTATTACCTGATTTTTTAAAAGCATCTAATACATCAATACGTTTTACTAAACGTATTCTTTTTTGACTTTGAGCAGTTTCTAATTCTTTTTCTATTTCTTCTAATTCTTTATCCAAATCAACTTGTTTTAGTAATTCTTTTATCGCTTCAGCGCCCATTCCAACTTTAAAGCCACTGCCATATTTTTCATAATATTGGCGATATTCTTTTTCTGATAATGTCTGCTTATTTTCTAATGGAGCAATACCTTTATCAATTACAACATAAGATACAAAGTATAAAACTTCTTCTAAATCCCTCGGACTCATATCTAATAATAAGCCCATGCGAGAAGGAACTCCTTTAAAAAACCAAATATGAGAAACAGGAGTAGCCAATTCAATATGACCCATTCTTTCTCTTCTAACTTTAGAACGAGTTACTTCAACTCCACATCGATCACAAACAATATTTTTATATCTTACTCTTTTATATTTACCACAAGAACATTCAAAATCTTTAGTTGGACCAAATATCTTTTCACAAAATAGACCATCTTTTTCAGGTTTCAAAGTACGATAATTAATAGTTTCTGGTTTTTTTACCTCACCATATGACCATTCTCTTATCTTTTCAGGTGATGCTATACCAATTTTTAAAGCTTCAAATTTATCCACTTGTATCATTAGTTATCATCTCCTTCCGTTTCAAAGCCGAGTTCTGTATCATCATCATCTTGATCAAAATCATTACTTTCATCTAACTTTTCGTCATTTGATAATGCTTCTTTTTCAAACGGAGATTCTTCTAGCTCTTCTATAGAAACTTTTATATCTTCTTTATATTCGTTTTCTTCTATCTCTTTCATGTCAAGTTCAACACCCTCGTCATTAATAATAGAAATATTTAAACCTAATGCTTGAAATTCCTTTAACAATACTCTAAATGACTCTGGAATGCCTGCTTGATGAATTTGATTGCCCTTAACTAATGCTTCATACACTTTAACACGACCAATGACATCATCTGATTTAATAGTCATCATTTCTTGTAAAGTATGGGCTGCACCATAAGCATATAGAGCCCAAACTTCCATCTCCCCAAACCTTTGTCCTCCAAATTGTGCTTTTCCTCCAAGAGGTTGTTGAGTTACTAAAGAATAAGGACCTGTACTTCTAGCATGTAATTTATCATCTACCATATGATGTAATTTAATCATATACATAACGCCTACTGCAACACGGTTTTCATATTTTTCTCCAGTTCGCCCATTATATAAATCAACTTTTCCATCTTCTTTAAGCCCTGCCTCAATCATCGTTTCCTTTATATCATCTAATTTAGCACCATCGAATACTGGAGTAGCAATATATACTCCTAATTCTTTAGCCGCCATACCTAAATGTAGCTCTAAAACTTGACCTATATTCATACGAGATGGAACCCCTTGAGGATTAAGAATCATATCGATAGAGCGACCATCTGGTAAATAAGGCATATCCTCTTCTGGCAAGATTAAAGAAGTAACTCCTTTATTACCATGACGTCCTGCCATTTTATCTCCAACTTGAATTTTACGTTTTTGAGCAATATAAACTCTAATTACTTTACTAACACCAGCTGGTAACTCATCATTTTCTTTTCGTGAGTATATTTTAACATCATGAACTATCCCATCTCCACCATGAGGTACTCTTAATGAGGTATCACGAACTTCTCTTGTTTTTTCACCAAATATAGCATGTAATAGTTTTTCTTCACTCGTAAGTTCAGCCATTCCTTTAGGTGTTACTTTTCCAACTAAAATATCGCCTTCTTTTACTTCAGTTCCAATAATTACGATACCATTTTCATCTAGATTTTTTCTCGTCTCCTCACTTACATTAGGAATATCCCTGGTTATTTCCTCAGGTCCTAATTTAGTTTCTCGACATTGCATTTGATAATCTTCTAAATGAATTGAAGTATATACATCGTCTTTAACTAATCTTTCGTTTAAAACAACAGCATCCTCATAGTTATATCCATCAAAAGTCATAAAAGCAACTAAAACATTTTTACCTAAAGCCAATTCCCCCTTATCAGTTGAAGGTCCATCTGCAATAATCGTTTTATCACAAACTACCTTATCGCCAACTTTAACAATTGGTCTATGAAGTAAAGCTGTATCAGAATTCGAAAGTTCAAAATTCGATAAATGATAAGTATCCTTACCTGTTTTATTTTTAACAATAACTTTTCTAGCATCAATATATTCAACAATACCGTCTGCTTTAGCAACTATTACTGCACCACTATCCTTAGCTGCTATGTATTCAACACCAGTTCCTATATAAGGTGCCTCTGATTTTAATAAAGGCACTGATTGACGTTGCATATTAGCGCCCATTAAAGCACGAGTCGCATCATCATGTTCTAAGAACGGAATAATACTAGTTGTAATAGAAACTACTTCTTGAGGAGATACATCAATATAATCAACTTTGCTAGAATCTATGATAATATTTTCTCCTTTATATCGCGCAGATACTTCTTTATCAGTAATATTATTATTATCATCTGTATTAACAGTAGCTTGAGAAATAATTAATTCCTCTTCCTCATCGGCAGTAAAATATTCAACTTCATTAGTTATTTTAGAATTAATAACTTTTCTATATGGAGTTTTAATGAATCCATATTCATCAATTTTAGCATAACTAGCTAACGATGTAATTAAACCAATATTAGGACCCTCTGGTGATTCAATTGGACAAATACGGCCATAATGCGATGCATTAACATCACGTACTTCCATACCAACTCTATCTCTTGATAAACCTCCTGGTCCTAAAGCCGACAAACGTCTTTTGTTTGTTAATTCAGCAATCGGATTAGTTTGATCCATAAATTGTGATAACTGACTACTACCAAAAAATTCTTTCATAATAGCTGTTACTGGTCTTATATTAATTAAAGTTTTAGGTGTTACTTCATCTATTTCTTGAGTTGTCATTCTTTCACGAATGACTCTTTCCATTCTAGAAACACCAATTCTAAATTGATTTTGTAACAGTTCTCCTACTTGACGAACACGTCTATTGCCTAAATGATCAATTTCATCAATATTACCCACACCTTCTAGCAAATTTAGATAATAAGAAACTGCAGCATAAACATCTGAAATAGTTAAGCGTTTAACTGTTAAATTTTGGTCATTACCAATTATAGTAATCTTTTCTTTTCGGTTATTTGGATTATAAATTTTGATTTTTTGAATATTATCGTAAGTATCTAATTCCTTATTAATAGTTACTTTTTTAACTCCATAACCTTCAGCAAATATTGGTTTTAGAATTTCCATTACTTCTTTATTTACAACTGTGTCCTTAGATACAATTATTTTATTATTAATTTTTATATCTTCTGCTAAAGTTTGATCTAGTAAACGATCTAAAACATTTAATTTACGATTAAATTTATAACGCCCTACTTTTGCCAAATCATATCTGAATTTATCGAAAAATCTAGTAATAATTTGATTTTTTGAGCTGTCTAAAGTAGCCGGCTCACCGGGTCTTAATTTTTCATATATTTCAATTAAAGCTTCATCGGTATTTCGAGTTGAATCTTTTGCCAAAGTATTTTCTATATACTTGTTATTACCAAATAATTTAATAATATCTTCATTATTAGACAAACCAAAAGTACGCAACAATGTTGTTAACGTTACTTTTCTAGTTCTATCTATTCTGACATATAAAACATCTCTTGCATCTGTTTCAAACTCTAGCCATGTTCCTCTTGTAGGAATCACTTGCGAAGTAATAACTAGACGACCATTTTTATCTATTTCACGATTAAAATACACACTTGGTGATCTTACCAATTGTGATACAATAACTCTTTCGGCTCCATTAATTATAAAAGTTCCACTTTCTGTCATAACAGGCATATCACCTAAAAATATTTCTTGTTCTTTAACTTCACCAGTTTCATTATTAAATAACCTTACTTCTACTTTTAAAGGTGTAGCATATGTCGTTTCACGATCTTTACTTTCTTTAACAGAATACCTTGGTTCTTCAAAACGATAATCACCAAATTCTAATGATAAAGTTCCAGAAAAGTTTTCAACTGGAAATATTTCTTCAAAAACTTCTTTTATACCCGTATCCACAAACCATTGATAAGATTTTTTTTGTATTTCTAACAAATCCCTAAGTTCATAAGTATTTCTGATTTTAGAAAAACTTCTTCTTTGACGGTGGTCACCACAATTAATTATTTTATAAGCCACTAATTTCACCCCTATACTATATTTTAAAATCAAAGAACATATTTTACTAATACGTCACCAATGTATATTATTACCATAAATTTAGCAACATGTCAATTATAAAATACATTCTATAACAAAAAAGTTTTTCTTTTTTGTCACAATATTAATATTATATACTTTACTTAAGTCGTTTATTAACGATTTAGCACCCTGTTCTTTTCTAACTACTAATAATAATTTGCCATTAGAATCTAAATGTTTTTTAGCATCCATTAAAATTTCATATACAATCTTTTTTCCTGCTCTTATTGGAGGATTGGTAATAATGTAGTCATATCTTTTAGTTACGTTACTATAAACATTACTTTCAAAACAATTAGCATTATTAATTTTATTTCTTTTAATATTTATTTTTGTTAAATGAACTGCTCTTTTATTAATATCAATCATATCGACTTGACTATTCGTTATTTTAGCAATTACAATACCAATGACTCCATAACCACATCCTACATCCAAAACTCTTCCTGACATATTTTTTACTTTACCAGATTCAAGTAATAACTTAGATCCGAAATCAACACCTTTTTTGGCAAAAACGCCATTATCAACATAAAAAACAAATTCTGTTCCTAGAATATTTTCATGTTTTTTTTGAATTTGGCTTTTTAAATAGTCATTAGTAAAGTAATGACTCAAAATATCACCTCTTAAAAATATAAAGGAGCTTACTATAATAAAATATATAGTAAACTCCTTTCTCGTATTAATATGATACTACATTTATCATATTTTTGCAATCTTTTTTATTTTAATTCAACTGTAGCGCCTGCTTCTTCAAGTTTCGCTTTTATTTCATTAGCTTCTTCAGCTGGAACATTTTCTTTAACAGCCCCACCTTGATCAGCAATATCTTTAGATTCTTTTAATCCTAAACCAGTGATATCACGAATTACTTTAATTACATTTATTTTTGTGCTACCAGCATTTACTAATGTAACTGTTAAGTTAGATTGTCCTTCTTCTGTTTCAGTAGTAGCGGCAGCTGGTCCAGCTACAGCTACAACGCTTGGATCTACCCCAAACTCTTCCTTCATTCCATCAACTAATTCTTTTATTTCTAAAAGAGTCATTTCTTTTAATGAATTAATAAAATCTTCTTTCTTTATTTTTGCCATAATAATCCTCCTTATTTATTTTCCCTTTCTTCAGCATAAAGATTTAAACATATCGATAAATCCTTTACTATTTGAATCATTCCAGCAGCAAGCATGGTTAATAACCCTTCTCTAGACGGTAATGCCGCCAATTGAAATAATGATTCTTTATCGGTAATATTGCCATCTATTATACCGACTTTTAATTCCAACACAGGATGTTTTTTTGCAAAATTAGCTAAAACTTTAACAGCTGCTATTTGATCATTACTATAAGCTATAGCACTAGGCCCAACTAAATGTTCATTAATATCGATTTTCAAATCATTCATTGCTCTAATCATAAAAGTATTTTTATATATCTTGTAATTAGCATTATTGTCTTTTAAATCTTTTCTTAATTCTTTAGCTAGTTCATCAGTTAATCCTCGATAATTAAAAAGCACGATATTAGGCGTTTCATTAATTTGATTTATGATTTCGTCTATTACTTTTTGCTTAGCTGCCAAGATTTTTTCACTTGCCATAATAATCCTCCTTTTTTTTATTTGAAAATCCCACAAAAAATCCTTGTATAGACAAGGATTACTTAAATGTTTAAGTTCAAGTTTCCTCGGTAGGGTTTATTTTTATACCTACTGTCTATGGCACTTACAAATTAAATAAATTATAATACATTTTTTTTTATTTGTCAAAAGAATTTAAATTAAGTTTAATTCCTGGACCCATCGTACTAGAAATAGATATATTTTTAATATAAGTTCCTTTTACTGTAGATGGTTTAACTTTTATAATATTAGATACAAATGCATTTAGATTTTCTAATAATTGTTGATCTGTAAATGAACTTTTACCAATAATACTGTGAACATTTCCAAAAGTATCTGAACGATATTCAATACGACCAGCTTTTATTTCATCAATAGCTTTAACTACATCAGTAGTAACTGTTCCTGTTTTTGGATTAGGCATCAAACCTTTAGGACCTAATATTTTACCTATTTTTCCTAGTAAAGGCATAATATCTGGAGTTGCTATCATAACATCAAAACCAAACCAGTTTTCTTTTTCAATTTTTTCAATTATATCGACATCTCCAACAAAATCAGCTCCTGCTTCTTGAGCTTTTTTAGCTTGGTCTCCTTTAGCTACCACTAAAATCTTTTTTACTTTCCCTGAACCGTTTGGTAAAACTATGGTACCCCTTAATTGTTGATCAGCTTTTTTAGAGTCAACATTCAACCGCATAGCTATTTCTATAGAGCTATCGAATTTACTAATAGAAGTTTCTTTTACTAATTTAATAGCTTCTTCTATTGAATATTGAGTTGATTTATCAATCTTTTGCATTGCCTCAATATATTTTTTACTTTTTTTCTTCATATTTAAATACCTCCTTGTGGTAAATTAGCGGATATTAATTCCTCCCACATAGATAATCATCTATATGTATATATAATTATTTTATTTCAATTCCCATATTTAATGCTGTTCCCTCAATAATTTTAATAGCTGATTCAATATCATAAGCATTTAAATCTGGTAATTTGATTTCAGCAATTTCACGTACTTGCTCCTTTGTTAAAGAACCTACTGGTTGTTTCATCCCTACAGCCGATCCTTTATTAACATTAGCCATTTTTTTAATTAAAAATGATGCTGGGGGAGTCTTAATAACAAAATCAAAGCTTCTATCTTCATATATTGAGATTTCTACTGGTAAAACATTCCCCATTTTATCCCTAGTTGCTTCATTATAACGAGTACAAAACTCCTGTAAGTTGATCCCTGCTGGACCTAATACTGTACCCACTGGTGGAGCCGGTGTTGCTTTACCTGCTTCAATTTGTAACTTAATTTTTTTAACGACTTGTTTTTTTGCCACGAAAAACACCTCCTATATTTATCTTTTTCGCGAGTGGTTCAAATAGCCTATCCGCGCCTCCCACTAATTAAACTATATTAAATTAAATATAGTTACTAAATAATAACATCCTTTTTAGTAAAAATCAACTATCTTTTAAGCTTTTTGAATCTTTGATAATTCTACCTCTACTGATGTTACTTGACCAAATAAATCAACTGATATTCTCAAGACTTGGGAAGTAATATCAATGTTTTCAATCTTGCCTTCCATTTCCTTAAATGGACCATCAATAATTCTTACTCTATCTCCTTCTTTTATTTCATTAAATATATCTAATCGACTAATGCCCATATTACTTAATATGTGATCGACTTCATACGGTTGCAATGCTGTTGGTTTAGCACCCTTGCCACTTGATCCTATAAAACCTGTAACACCAGGTGTGTTTCTTACAACAAACCAAGCTTCATCACTCATAATCATTTCAACTAAAATATATCCTGGAAACATCTTTTTAATTTTCTCTTTTTTTACGCCGTCTTTTATTTCTTCTATTTTTTGTTCAGGTACAATTACCCTAAAAATATAATCATCCATTTCCATAGAATTAGCACGCATTTCTAATTTTTCTTTAACATTATCTTCATGCCCAGAATAAGTATTAACTACATACCATTGTTTTTCCATTATTTCACCCACGTCTGTAATGCAGCCATTATTAAATCAATTATAGCAAACATTATTGCAAAAAATATAATAAAAAAAATTGTAGCAATAGAGTATTTTAACATTTCTTTTTTAGTTGGCCATTTAATTTTACTAATTTCTTTTTTCATTTCCTTAAAATATTTAAAAACTTTTTTCATTATTCACCTACTTATTATATGAGTTTCTTTCAAAATAAAAACACCTATTTGTGTCACAATTAAATTAACACATTCCTTATTATAAGTCAACATAAAAGTAAAAATAAATAATTATAATGATCAACATTACTAAAATTAAAATTATAGGTATCAAAAGAATATTCGTAAAAGCTGCTTTATGTTCTTGTTGTTCAGCAAAAGCTCTACCAGCTGCCGTAGATTTGATATAGGTGTTTTGACGGCTAATATTTAAGGAACCATCATCAATTTTAATAGGGATTATTTTAGGATTTTTTTTAAAATCACAATAATAAATAGCTTCATCGTTAATAACTTCTGCATAAAAGGGTTCATCATCATTAGGTAAAAGATCTTTATATAAATAGTAATTGTTGTTTATCCACTCTTTAGAAAAGAGATTATCAGTTTTACCTAAAAAGAGGCTTATCATTAAACTGGTTAAGTTGTGAATTGTTTCTTTTTGGTAATTATTATTAATTGGCACAACTTCTTTAAATGTTATTGGACCCTGATAAATTACATCAATACTATTAAAATTAATAATTGGCATTTGACCCTTATCATTAAAATTCTTTGACATTAAACTTGCAAAATAATGAAATCTTTCTAATTCTTTACTCACTTCTTGACTGTCTTTAGCATTATTATTAGTAGTTATTAACCAACTTTTAATATCCATTATTATCACCTATTATAATTATAACACTTTATTGTGATAAATAAACGAAATTCTGTAATCTTAATTTTTTTCTAATAGCTACACAAGCATTATCAATTGTTTTTTCTTTAAGTTCAAGTAATTTAGATATTTCACGATGTTTAAAACCATTTAATTTTAGTTCAAAAATTTGTGATTGAATAAAAGAAAGTTTATTCATAAAAATAATTAATTGAGTACAAAAATCATTTATATTTACTACTTGTAAAGGATCAACTAATTTGCTATCAGCAATCATTTCCATAATAGTTAAATTCTGGCAAACGGTTTCTTCATAAGAAATTGCTTTATTTAGAATTTGCTTTTTCTTTGTATTATTATAATTAATAGCTTTTATCATAGTTCTTTTAATAGAAACTAGAGCATAAGTATAAAATAAATTATCCCTTTCTTGATTAAAACTATAAGTAGCATTACATAAACCAATCATTCCTTCTTGAATTAAATCCTCAATTTCTAAACCAACTTGTTGGGCCTGATAAAAGTATTTTTTAGCAAAAGATTTTACTATAGGGCTATATTTAATATACATACTTTTCATAGCGTCATCATCATTTTCTCTAATCATATAAATTAATTCATTATCATTGTAACTTCTATAATTCAATTTATCACCTATTTCTTATTTTTTAACACCTCATATATCATTATTCCTGCTGATACTGATGCATTTAAACTATTTATCTGACCATACATAGGGATAGAAGCTATAAAATCGCAATTTTCCTTTGTTAACCTACTCATTCCTGATGATTCTTTACCAATAACTAAAGCTATTTTACCATTATAATCAATCTTTTTGTAATCGGTACCCTTCATGTCTGTTCCAACAATCCAAAAATCACAGCTTTTTAATTTAGTAATAGTTTGATTAATATTAGCAACTTGAACGATTTTCACATTATCAGCAGCGCCCACACTAGTTTTCATAACTGTTGAGTTAATTGATGCACTACGATCTTTAGGTATAATAATTCCAGTTATACCAGCAGCTTCACAAGTTCTAATAATAGCACCAATATTATAAGGATCCTCTAAATGATCTAATATAACAATAATTTCATCTTCTAAAATAGTAGACAATTCACTATATTTATAATCAGATATATATAGTATTATACCTTGATGATTTCCTTCTGCAAGTCGATCTAATTCTTTTTTATCAGCATATTCTATATTAATTTTTCTATTTTCTAGAAGAGTTTTTACTGTATTATCCTTTAAATTATATTGCAAAATAGCTTTTTCAATCTTTTTGTTGTTTTTTAACAATTCTAGCGCTACATTTTTACCATATACTAACATTTAATTTTCCTCCCAAATCTTATTAAATAATTGTTCTAATCTATTTGTATTTTTCTTTAAATATAGTTCGCCAACTAAAGCTTCTAATCCTGTAGCGTATTTATAAGTTAGAATATCACAGTTTTTAGGATGATTAGAGCTTCGATTATTTCTACCTCTTTTAATAATATTCATTTCCGATGACGAAAAAAAACCCTCCTTTTGTAATTTTTCTATTATAGCTGCTTGATTTTTAGCACTAACATATTTTACAGTTTCTTTTTGTAATTTATTAACATCGTTAATTCCTTTTTTTAATAAATAATCTCTAATATATAATTCATATACAGAATCACCTAAAAAAGCTAAAGCTAAAATATTAATTTCTTTTGTATTCATAGTATCACCAAAGTTAATTATATCATAAAAGCTAGTTATAATAACTAGCTCTAATTTTTCGTTTTGGTATATAATTCGTTTCTTTATTTATCTCTTTGATTACCAGCAAGAATGATTAAACGTAGAAGTTGTAATATTGTCGTTAATAAACTAGCTATATATGTAAACGCAGCGGCTTTTAACATTACATTAACTCCTTCTTTTTCTTCTTCATCAATAAGTGAAAGTTTTTGCAGCTGAACCTGAGCCCTTGAAGAAGCATTTAGTTCTACCGGCAGAGTTACTAATTGAAATAATAAAACTAACATTATCAAAGCAATCCCTAACCAAACTAAATTTATATACCCCATAATTAAACCTAATAAAATTGCTATATATCCAAATTTATTACCTACAATAGCTAGTGGTAAAACACCATTTCTAATTTTAATTAATTGATATCCTTGTTTATGTTGTAAAACATGACCTATTTCGTGAGCTGATATACTAGTTGAAGCTATCGAATTATCATTAAAAACTTCTGTTGACAACTTCACAGTCTTTCTAACGGGATCATAATGGTCAGTTAATATGCCTTTTGTTTCAATAATGTGAATGTCTTTGATGTTATTTTTTTCCAATATTTCTTTAGCTATCTCAAAACCGCTTTTTTTATTATTATTATCAATTACTCTATATTTATTATAAGTACTTTTAACAAATATTTGAGCACCTAAAGAAATAATTAAACCTAATATAATCAGTCCTTCATTTAAAATAAAATCATTCATAATTATTCCCTTTCATATTTACTACCCTCTTTTGTATCATAAGTTTTAATTCCTGTTTTTAATAACTCTTCCCTTATTTTATCAGCTGTTATAAAATCCTTTTCTTTTTTCGCTTGATCTCTGGCTTTAATTTTTACCATTTCTTCATCTGTAAATTTATTTGTTTCTTCTTTAAACAAGTTTAAAGAAAGCACTTTTTCGAAATTTTTTATCAAATAAATCTTACTAGATTCATTTAATTGTTTATCTTTTAAAACATCAAAAACAGTAGTTATCATTAAAGCAGTATTTAAATCGTTACTAATAGCTTCTCTAAATTGTTGATCATAGGACTTGATTTTTTGATAATCAATTTCTCCGTCCTTTTTTAAAGCTAAAATCCTAGCTTTTAATTTTTTATATGCTCTATCAGCACCGTCTAAAGATTCATATGTAAACAACAATTGATTACGATAATGAGATTGTAAACAATAAAAACGATAAACTATTGGATTATAACCCTTACTTTCTAAAAAAGATAAAGTTAAAACATCGCCTGAAGATTTACTCATCTTTCCTTTATTATCATTTAAATGTTCAATGTGAAACCAATATTTACACCATTGATGATCAATAACAGCCTCCGCTTGTGCTATTTCATTAGTATGATGAGGAAAAATATTATCTACTCCTCCGCAGTGAATGTCTAAATATTCACCCAAATATTTTAATGCAATAGTTGAACATTCAATATGCCATCCCGGATAGCCCCTACCCCAAGGTGAATCCCATTTTAATTCTTGGTCATCAAATTTAGATTTAGTAAACCATAAAACAAAATCAGCACTATTCTTTTTATAAATATCTTCTTCTACAGCATCTCTTGAAGCAACATTTAATTCCTCTGCCATTTGATTAGTTAAAACATAATATTGATCTATTTTTGTAGTATCAAAATAAACGTTACCATTAGATAAATAAGCATATTCTTTATCAATTAAAGATTGAATTATTATTATATAATCTTTTATTAAAGTTGTTGCAGGCACAATAATATCTGGTTTCTTAATATTTAGTTTTTCAGCATCTTCAAAGAAACTTTTAGTGTATTTTGCAGCTATTTCTAAAACACTTTTATTCTCTTTTTTAGCTCCTTCTACCATTTTGTCATTCCCATCATCAGAATCATTCGTTAAATGACCAATATCAGTTATATTCATGGCCCTTTTAACTTTATATCCCATATAAACAAGTGCTTTTTCTAATATATCTTCAACAATGTAACTTCTTAAATTACCAATATGGGCATAATGATACACAGTAGGACCACATGTATACATACGAACAATTCCCTTTTCATAAGGAATAAATTGCTCAATTTTTCGAGTTAAAGTATTATATATTTTCATTACATATCCCCTCAATTAATTATATGTATTATATTTAATATAGTATATCATGATTTTTAAAAGAAAAAAAGACTACCTTCATTGTCAAACAATAGAAGAAATCTTAATATCTGTTTTACCATCAATAATATTATCAATAATCATTGAATCAATTTTATTATTAACTATCTTTTCTATTTTTCTAGCCCCGGTTTCCTTATAGTTAGATAATTCTAATATTTCTTTAATAATATTGTTGTTTACACTTAAATTTATTGCTTTTAATTTTAACTCTTGTTGTTTTTGTTTTAATTTGTTTTTAATTATCTTTCTTATTTCTGTTTCTGTTAAATTCTCCATTTTTATTATATGGTTAATTCGATTAATTAAAAGAGGATTAATATAATTACTTAAATTATTAAACGTATTTTTATTATCATGAAAACCAATATTATCGTAATTACAATTTGCATTTGCAGTCATAAATATAATATTATTATCAAACCTAACAACATTACCTTTAGAGTCTTTTATGGACCCCTCATCTAAAATTTGGAAAAAGATATTTAAAACCTCAGGATGAGCTTTATCTATTTCATCTAACAATACTAAAGCGTGAGGCTTGTTTTTTATTTCCTCCAAAATATTCTTATTATCATTATATCCTAAATAACCAGGTGGAGCTCCTAAAATTTTACTTATAGAATGACTCTCTTTAAATTCAGTCATATCTAATCTAATAAAATTATTTTCAAATAATTCTTTAGCATATTCTTTAATTAAGTAGGTTTTTCCAACACCACTTTTACCAATTAATAATATTGATTCTGGTTTGTTTTCTTGTTTATAACCTAACTTTATCCTTTTTGTTATATTAACAATTGTATTTATCGCCTCATCCTGCCCAAATATACGTTCCTTTAATACAACTTCTAATTTATTTAAATTTTTAATACTTTCCTTATCTATTTCATAAATAGGAATTTTAGTTTTAATATTAACAATATGAGCAACATCTTCTTTGGTAACTTGTTTGTTTTTGTTTTTTGTCATTATTTTTAATTCTAGGGAATTGATTTTACTTTCTAGTTTTTGTTCTTCTTCTTTTAGAGTGCTCGCTAATTCAAAATTATTTTCAATAATCATTTTATTTTTTTCTTTAATTATTTTTGTTAAATTTTGTTTTAAAGCTGTTATATCATTAGTTTTATAATCGCTTTTTAATGATACTTTTGCACATACTTCATCTAAAATGTCTATAGCTTTATCCGGTTGTTTACGTTCATAAATGTATTTACTACTAAGCTCTATAATTAATTTTAATATATTATCATCTACTTTAACCCCATGAAAACCCTCATAAATCGGATTTAATTTCTTTAAAATTAATAAGGTTTCTTCCTTATTGGGTTCGTTTATATTAATAATTTGAAAGCGTCTATCTAAAGCTCTATCTTGTGCTATAAAACTTTTGTATTCATCTGTTGTCGTTGCTCCTATCAATTTAATTTTACCTCTTGCTAAAGCCGGCTTCAGAATGTTAGAAGCATCTATTGCTCCCTCGGCCCCTCCTGCTCCAACTAAAGTATGAACCTCATCAATAAAAAGGATAATATCTTGATTATTTTCGACTTCTTTTATTATTTTACTAATTCTTTCTTCAAATTCTCCTCGATATTTAGTTCCGGCAACTAATACAGCTGTTGATAATGATAATATTCTTTTATTTTGTAAAGTATCTGGAACCTCTTTTGCTACAATTTGTCTACTTAATTCTTCTACTATAGCGGTTTTTCCAACACCTGCATCTCCTATCAATAAGGGGTTATTTTTACATCTCCTTGATAAGATTTCAATAAGACGATTTATTTCTTTGTCTCGACCAACTACTGGATCTAATTCATTGTTGTCCGCTTTTTTAGTCAAATCTACACTATAATCTTCAATTATTAATTTCTTTTTATTCTTCACTCTAGAAGCATCATTTTTAGGCATTAAATCACTATACATCTTTTCTATATCAATACCCATTCCAATTATTAAACGAATAGCTATTCCTTCCCCTTCTTCTAAAATAGCTAAAAATAAGTGTTCACTAGATACAGGTTTATCAACTTCTTTAGCATTTAATATAGCTGTTTCAACTGTTTGTTTTAACAAAGGTGTATATAAAAACCATTTATTAATTTCACTTCCTACACCAATAATTTTAATAATCTCATCTTTAAATCTCTTATATGTTAATTGATAACTTTTTAATTGTCTACTAATATAACTATCGTTAGCTAATATAGCTAATACTAAATGCTCACTACCAATATAAGGATGTTTTAGTTTTAACATTTCTCTTTTAGCATTAACCAAAACTCTTTGAGCCTCTTCACTAAATTTTGAAAACATACTTTTCTCCTCTCTATATATTCTATGTATATATTTTGATAATTAAATATCTTTTTTATACAAAAAAAAAGATCTATTTCTAGATCTTAAATTAATATCATTATAATAAATACAATAAACAATATAACTATTAATTGTAAAATTATTTTGGTTATAAACTTCATCCAATCTTTAAAACTTATTTTTAAATACGCCAAAGTTGCTAACAATATAATACTAGTAGGCGCTATTAGTAAAGCTAAACCATTCATGGCTTGAACTAAAACAGCTATTAAAGGATGTAAAGCAGTATCTGTTATCACACTTTTTACATATTCAAGTAATATTAATGAAGCATAATATTTTTCAACAGTAAAGAAAGCAGTAATAAAACTAACTAATGACATAGTTACAATGTTAAATCCTTTAGTTAATTCTAATAAAAATTTTACTATAGTCAATAGAAATGGATGTGATAAAGTTATTACAAGCACCATATAAGCCAAGATTAATAGCATAACTGTTGGAATATGTTTTCTAACTCCATCTATTATAGCGTCTACTAAATCCTTAAAACTTATTTTATATATTAAAGCTAATAAAATTATACCGATTATAAGCACAACAGTATATTCTAGAGCACTCCAAGTTCCAAAAGCAGGAATTTCCCCTAATAACTTATAAAGAATAGGCATACTGCCAATAGAAAACTCTTTGATCCAATTTGTGGCATTTGCAAATATTTTAATATTTAATTCTGTTTCCCANNCTTTAGTATCATTTAAAGTAGGAACATATTCTTTTATTTCAGCCGGAATTATTTTATTTTGTTTTTTATCTTTAACGTATTTTAAAGTATTGTAAATCAAAATAGCAATACCCAACACAAGAATTACAATTCGGGCAAGTAATTCGTTACCATTTTCTAAAGCGAAAATAGTGTTAACTAAAGATGTATTCTCCGGCATATAAATTAATCCTACATAACCAACAGATACTGAACCGATAGTAACCAATGCTGCTGTGAACTTGTTATAACCCATAGCAAATAATACACTAATAATAAATGGGAACATGAATAACATAGGTACTGTTAAACCTGTAAGAGCTGTTAATACCGAAAGAAAAACAACTGCAAGCGATATAAACAACCATTTTTTATTATTAAATCCACTAGATATTTTATTAATTAATTTAGCGTAGGCATCTATTTTATTTAATAACGTATAAAAAACTCCTATAGTTAAGATTAAAATTAAAATATTACTAAAATAAGTAGCTGCTACAACAAAATAATTAAATACATCAAAAATACCAACTTGATATTTAACATCTTCTGTTAAGACTTGATTATAATAAGTTGTCGGTAATAGCCACGATAATAATACAACAGCTAAAATAATAATTCCAAGTGTAATTAACAAATTATATTTTTTAACAATCTCTTTTTTTTCTTCTATTATTATCTTTTTGGTTTTTGCTGCTGGTGATTTTTTATATCTATCGCGACCAAATGCTAATACTGGAATAGTAATAAACGAGAAAAACATTGATAATATAGCAAAAGTCTTAGACTTTTTAAATAAAATCGATATTTTATACAAGGCAATCATAGATGCAACAACATTAACTATTGGTATAAAAATTAACCAACGCTTCATTTCAGCAATTTCAAGCATTAACCAATTATTATAAAAAGGTATAAGGCTTTTCCAACCTGCCTGATGAGCTTTTTCAAATAATTTATAATTTCCTATTAATAAAATTATAATTAAAGTTAAATAAATAATTTCCATAATATATTAAATCCTTTCATTTTTATCATTGTATAAATTATATTATACAACAAAACATTATTTTTACAAGTTTATTATTTTTTTATTTCCTCATTTATGGTCTGTCTCATTAAAGGAAATAGAACAACGTCTTTAATATTATTGCTATTAGTTAGTAATTGAATAAGCCTATCAATGCCCATTCCCCAACCACTAATTGGAGGCATACCATATTCCATTGCTGTTATATAATCATAATCCATATCCATAGCCTCATCATCACCCGCTGCTTTTAATTTAGATTGCTCTAGCAATCTTCTTTCTTGTTCCTGAGGATCTACCAACTCTGAAAATCCATTAACTATTTCTGCCCCATTAATTATTAATTGAAAACGATCTGTAATTTCTGGTTTTTCATCATTAGCTCTAGCAAGAGGAGATAGACTAATTGGATGATTTACCAAATATATAGGACCCACAATATTAGGCCTTGCTACTTTTTTATATAAATAATCTACTAAATTGCCATAGCCTAAATTTTCTATTGGGGTAGAGCTTTCAAGATCTATATTATTTTCTTGAATCTTTTTCAATAATAATTCCTTAGTATTGTATTGTGCAATATCTATATCAGCATATTTTATAATTAAATCTCTAAAAGAATTGCTTGGCCAATTACCAGATAAATCTATTTCCTTATCACCAATTTTGATATTTAAAGTACCATACATTTTTTTAATAATAGCTTGTAACATATCTTGAATTAGTTTCATGTTATCTTGATAATTATAATAAGATTGATATGCCTCAATCATTGTAAAGTCTTGTAAGTGTGTTGCATCTATGCCCTCATTCCTAAAGCATCTCGCTATTTCGAACACCTTAGGCATACCAGCAATAACAGCTCTTTTCATATAAGTTTCTGGTGCTATACGTAAATAGACTTCCATATCTAAAGCATTATGATAAGATTTAAATGGTTTAGCAATTGCCCCGCTAGGTTTATTATTTAAAATAGGAGTTTCGATTTCTAAATAACCTAAATTATCTAAATAATTTCTTATTTCTTTAATGAATTTAATTCTAGTTAAAAATGTATCTCTAGTATCCTGGTTCATAATCAAATCTAAATAACGCTGACGATAACAAAGTTCTGGATCATTCAAACCGTGGAACTTTTCTGGCAATGGTTTCAAAGCTTTTCCTAAAAAAACAAAAGTATTAGCCCTAATTGTTTTTTCACCAGTATGGGTAGTAAATATCTCACCCTCTACTCCTATAAAATCTCCCAAATCAAAATTATCTTTAAAAAACTCGTATTGTTTTTCTCCAACTAAATCGATTTTAATTGAAATTTGAGCAGAACCTTCTATATCCCGAATTGTTAAAAAACTTAATTTTCCCATTTTTCTCATTAACACTATTCTTCCAGCTACTTTAACATTATTTACACCGTCATTAAGATCTTTAATTTCTTTTAAATTATAATTTATTTCATATCTGTCTGGGTAGGGGTTACAATTTCTTTTAATATTTGAGATTTTATTTCTTCTAACTTGTTCTTGATCGCTAAATTCCTTCATTGCTTTTCCTCCAGTTCTTTTTTATAATCATTTAATATATTCATTATACCATTTATTGTCTTTTCTTGATACACTTTCATTTTGATTTCATTAGCTTTTTTTAAACCTTTCAAATACCATGCTATATGATTTCTCATCTCCAAAACTGTTATTTTTTCACTTTTTTGTTCACTTAAATAAGTCATATGTTTAAAAATCATATTGATCTTTTCAATATCAGATACCTTTGGTAAAATAGTGCCTTCTTTTAAATAAGCAATAATATCTCTGATTAACCAGGGATTACCAAGAACGCCCCGACCAATCATAATAGCATCACAACCTGTTTCATCTAAAATGGCTTTAGCTGAAAAGATATCTACAATATCCCCGTTTCCTATTACCGGAATTTTAACATTAGCTTTAACCTCTTTTATAATACTCCAATCAGCGATTCCTGAATATCCTTGACTTCTAGTTCTTGGATGAACAGTAATAGCTGATGCACCTGCTTTTTCAACAGCTTTAGCTACTTCAATAGCATTAATATTTTTAAAATCCCAGCCACTTCTTATTTTAACAGTCACAGGAATAGGAACTGTTTGTATAACAGCACGAACAATCTTTTCTATTTTATTAACATCTTTTAATAAAGCAGCACCTGCTTGTGCCTTTATAGCAACTTTTGGTACTGGACATCCCATATTAATATCAATAATATCAGGTTTCATATAGTTATATATAAATTCTGCGGCTTTAATAAATGATTCTTCATCACTACCAAATATTTGTTGAACAATAGGTCTTTCAAAATTAGTAGCATATAACATATCAATTGTTTTTTTATTTTTATAAAACAATGCTTTATCATTAACCATTTCAGCAAAAATTAAACCACAACCCATTTCTTTTATAATTCTTCTAAAACTAGAATTTCCAATCCCTGCCATCGGAGCTAATACTATTTGATTTTCAATAACAACATTTCCTATTTTCCACTTCATAAACAACACCAAAAATATTATATCATATCAAAATAAGAAATGACATTAATCATTTCTTATTTTGAGGTATTGTAATTATATTATAATAATCTTTAATCTTCTTTTCTACTTCTTCTCTTATAGTTTGATTTTCTTTTAAGAAGATTTTAACATTCTCTTTACCTTGACCAATCTTTTCTCCATTATATGAAAACCAAGAACCATTTTTTTCAATGATAGCTACATCTACAGCTAAATCAATTAATTCTCCTTCACGACTTATGCCCTCACCATACATTATATCAAGCGAAGCTGTTTTAAAAGGTGGAGCTACTTTATTTTTAACTACCTTTATATTAGTACGATTACCTATAATTGAATCACCTATTTTTAATTGTTCAGCTCGCCTTATTTCTAATCTAATTGTTGAATAAAACTTTAAAGCACGACCTCCAGGAGTTACTTCAGGATTACCAAATATAATTCCTACTTTTTCACGTAATTGATTAATAAAAATAGCTGTTGTTTTAGTTTTACTAATAGTACCACTTAGCTTTCTCAAAGCTTGACTCATCAATCTAGCTTGTAAACCAATATGAGAATCCCCCATCTCTCCTTCTATTTCTGCTTGTGGAACTAAAGCAGCTAC